>Ga0190363_1000493_pt1 | contig 23223 bp, 21 predicted proteins | sample 48721867_MG_FD_161272 | JGI IMG/M metagenome (GOLD analysis project Ga0190363, IMG submission 161272) | Hydrothermal vent microbial mat bacterial communities from Southern Trench, Guaymas Basin, Mexico - 4872-18-6-7_MG | ecosystem: Environmental > Aquatic > Marine > Hydrothermal vents >... | reverse complement strand
TACATACCCTTGGGATCTCGTTTTTCGCATACCTCAACAGGACATTTTACATAAACCTCTATAAATTCATCTTTTTTAAATTTTGAACGCACAAACTCTCTATCTTTTTTATATGGTGAAACAAAAGCTGCAAGAACTATTAAACCTGCATCTACAAAAAGTTTTGCTACTTCTGCTATTCTTCTTAAATTCTCACTTCTATCTTCTGGAGAAAAGCCAAGATCTGAATTAAGACCATGCCTGATATTATCTCCATCAAAAACATAAACTTTTATTCCTTCTTTAAATAGAATTTTTTCAAGGGTGTGAGCAATGGTTGATTTTCCTGAAGCTGAAAGCCCTGTAAACCATACAACACCACTTTTATGTCCATACTTAATATTTCTATCCTCTCTTTTTACATATCCATCTTGCCAGACTACATGGTTATTTTTATTTATTCTCATAAATTTTTTACCTACACTAAATTTTTTTTGTTTATTATAGCATAATATTAAAAAAATAATATAATAAATATACTTTACCTAAAAGAATTAATTTACTTAACTTTATCAAAACTATCTCCTCCCCATTTTTTAACTACATTCTAAAATTTTTTATACTTCTTTCAATTTCCTTGCATTTATATAACTTTCTTTCGGAATTAAAACCATAGAGTTTAGTGTAATTATAATTGTAAACCTTCTCAATATTTTTACCTATAAATTGATTAACTTATCTTTTTGCTTGGTGAGGATAATATCTTTTTTTATTTTTGATATTTTTTTTATTAAGTTATTATGTGGTTTTTAATTTTGAGGTGCTTTCTTAATTAATTTAGTTTACAATAAGCTTTCTATAACTTTTAAAATTTCTCTTGCAGTTTTTTCCCAGCTGAATTGTTTTACTCTTTCCAGCCCATTTTTAATAAGATTTTCCCTTAAAGCTTTGTCAGTTAATATCTTATACATACCATCTGCAGTACTTTCTACATCATAGGGATCAACATAATAAGCAGCATCTCCACAAACCTCAGGTAAACTTGCCACATTGGAAACTATCACAGGACATCCACAAGCCATAGCCTCAAGGGGTGGAAATCCGAATCCTTCGTAGAGAGAAGGAAAAATAAATAAAGATGCTGTGTTATAAAGATTCACTAACTCTTTATCACTTACATTTTTTAGAATTTTTATTTTATTTTTTATACTTCTTTCTATAAGTGTTTCATCAATATGTCCATTTCCTACTAATACTAAAGAATAATTAAGTTTGTATTTTTTAATAAGAAGTATATACGCTTTAATTAAACCTTCTATGTTTTTTAATTTTTCAAATCTTCCTACATAGAGAATAAAAGGTTGTCTTGGTAAGTTAAAATTTTTAAAAATTTTCGATATACCATTGTATATTACATGAATTTTGTCTTCGGATATTTTATAATAATTTATTAACTCATATTTTGTAAAATTTGAAACAGCTATTATTTTTTCAGAATTTTTAATAACTTTTGGGAAAAAATATTTGAAGTAATAATATTGTTTACCTCTCTTGAATATTAAAGGAATTAAATCATGCACTACAGTAATAATCTTGTTTGATTTATTTTTAATTAAAACTCCCTCCAGTTGGGAAGGATTAAAAATAATTGCATTTTTTTCTTTTAAATTTAAATAATTCGTCCAAAAAAGTCTTAATATATGTCCTTTAAAATTAAAATCTGGGGATATAAATTTTGAAGTAAATAATAGATTTATATTCTTTAAATTGTTTGGCAGATGTTTAATAGCTAATTTATTTATAAATGCAGTAATATTCAAATTCGGATTTAAATTATTTAATGCTTTAAGCAGAGATAATGAATATCTACTTAAACCTGTTAAAATTTGCCCTGTATTTGAAAAATTTAATATAATTTTCATTACTTTATGTTATTATTTCATATTTTTATACTTAAATTTTTATAATTAGTTAGTATCCATACTCCGGTAAGAAAAGTAACTAAACTCTCTGTAATTATAGTTGCATAAGCTGCACCAAATGAATGCCAAAGAGGTATAAACAACCAATTTAAGCTTATATTGGCAATTGTAGCTATAAAGGAAAATAAAAGATAAAGTCGACTTTTATCTAAAGCAACAAGGGATTGAGTAGTAAGATGTCCGATAAATACAGGTATAACTACAAAAGATAATAATTTTAAGAGTTCTGCCGATTTTTTAAATTTGGTTCCATATAAAATAGAAATGACTGGAGATGCACAAATATAAACTATCGTCATGCATAAAATACCTAAACATATCATTATAAAAAAAGTATGGAAAAAAATAGATAAAAAATTTTTTTGTTTAGCCAATTTTGGATAAATTATAGACATTATAATTGCAGGAAGGACAAAAGTTCCTTCTATTAATCTATAAGCAGTATTATACCAACCTACTTCTTTAATATTAACCATAAGTCCTAACATTAATGTATCTATCCTAAAATAAATCATCCACAAAATTGATGTTAAAAATAAAGTGAAAGCTTCTTTTAAAAGCTCCTTATAAGAAGGAGTTGTTAACGGTTGAGGATGATAATGAATTTTAAAAATTTTTAAGCTTACTATTAAAATTAAAGAAGTAGAACATAACAGTGAGATTCCTCCTGCAAGAGCAGATTTTTGATGAAATAAAATAGATAGAACAAGAAGTATAATTAAAGCTAATAATTTACTTCCTGGAGATAAAAAAGCTTCGTAAATGAAATTCATCTTTCCTCTAAAAAAACAAAAAATAATATTGCAAAAGGATATAAAGATTAAATAAAAAACAAGAATTAAAGCAAGGAATAAATCAATTTTTAAGAACGGTGACAAAATAAAAACCAGAATAATTGCAACAATACTACTATAACCTCTTACTACAAATGCTCTTTTTACAATATTTTCTGCACCTCGACTGACCCACTTAGTTATTATCATATCTAAACCTAAATCTATAATCGGTTGAGCACATATGAGACAAAATGCTAAAGCATAACTAAATCGACCGTATTCCTCTAAGCCAATAAATTTGGGTAAAGAAATATAAAAAGAAAACATGATTAATTTGGCTATAAACTGACCTATTGGGAATAATACATTTTCCTTCATAAAAACAAAATCAGAGAAAGTTATTAATTGGCTTTAGGTTTGCTTGTCAAGATTTTCTTTTCTTTTTTCTTTTATAAAATCTATTAATTCTTTAACCACCCCAACTACTAAAAGAAAATACCCTACTGTAGCAAATTCATTTGCGATTCCTTCTAACCTGAATATAAGACATAATGCAGCTAAGACCAATGTAATTATAAAGCCAACAATATAAATACTACCTGAGCCTTGATATATAAATTCGGTTATTTTAGGAACTTTTTTTTCTAAAATAGGTCTTAAAATCAAAGTTAAATAATGATAAGTAAAAACAAAGCAGATCTCTCCTAAAGTAATATAAAAGTTATCTCTTATCCAATATCTAAATCCCCAAACATAAAAAATTAAAGTCAGTAGTGCAAATCCAACAAATTTTAATCCTAAAGGAATGTATTGCCATATCTGTAAAATAAGATATACATTTCCTATTATAAAAATAACCAAAAATATTTTTAAATTTTTATTTAAAAATATACTTTTTATTTTCTTTTTTTTAGGCTCTATTTTAAATCGAGAGGGGAGTTTTAAAAAAGGTTTATAAGGAATTTTTTCTTCTTTTATACTCCTATAGAACTGAGGATTTTTTAGAATAACTGTACTTCCTGGAAATAAATCAAGATGTAAAATAACATTTTTTACCCAGACTTTGATAAGTTCTCTTTTTACATTTATTAACTGAGTTAGATTTATTTTAATTTGGTTGTCTTCTATCTCAGGTATACCCCAAATAATTTTATATTCCACAAGCTTTTTTTTCAATTCATTTACTGATTTCAATTTTAGTTCGCTTGTTTTATAAAATTGTAAATATCTTAAGGGCATTTTTTCTAAAACTTTTTCTTTATTACCTTTGACAAAAATCACTACTTCTGCCAGCCATATTTCTTTTTTATCAGGAAATAAGTTTCTTACAGTATTTAGTAAATCGACTTGAATAACTTTAAAATGGGTTCCATATCCTATATCATGAATAGTTTGATCATAAGTAATAATCGCATCAGGTTTATTATTATGATTAAAATCTACCTTAAATTCTATTTTTCCTTGCATATTTTTATCGCATATTAATTTAATGATAGGGAATTTTTTAATATTTTTACTAAATCGACGTTGTATTACCACAAAAGGACCGTCCTGAATATAACGCCAATTTTTATCAAAACTTAATCCTAATTCTCTTTTTAATAAATAAATAATTGACTTTGGTTGGAATTTAACTTTTTTGAAATCAATAGTTTCTATAGGTTTAGGAATAGGAAATTTTATAGGAACTAAAATAATTGTATCAGTTTGATTATTTTGATCAGTATCTAAATCAAATTCTATATTAAATCCCAAGGGATTTTGAGAATCTTGTTGGTGAAGAGATATTTGAAAACAAGGAAAATTAGAAAGGTTTATTTTTTCAGGTTTGAAAATTAAAGGAAGAGAAAAAGAAACTTCTTGATAGGTAGTTAAGATTATTTTTTTATTATTTGTTTTTTTTATTTTTAATCCTTGAGGTAAAGTTTGATAAGTTTTGAAATACAAAGGTTGAATTTCAGATCCCCAACTCCATTGCAAGAAAAAAAGAAATGTTAAAATAATTAAACATAATATAATCCACGTATAATTTATTTTATATAATTTAAACATTTTTCTCCTTAAAAATTTTAAATTAACCTATTTTCAATTTTTTTCTAAAAAGAAACTTCCAATAAAAATTATACTACTCCATAAACCAAGCCAAATGATAGCATATTTAACCGATGGATGAAAAGCATACATAGAAAAAACAAAACCAAAGTTGCAAATCCAATGGAGATATAAAAATTTTCTGTTCTCTGTAGCTAAAGCATAATTAACAGCTATAGCCACTAAAGATAAAGGAATAGTTGTCAAAGCAAATAATTTTAATAAAGGAATAGCATTTAAATAAGCTTTTCCAAAAAGTATTTTAATAAAAAAGGGAGCTAAGAAATAAAATCCTGATGCACATAAAATTAATCCTATAAAGCAAATTAATATTACAAAAAGATAAAAATGAAAATACGACTGATTAAATTTTTTCATTTCTATTATTTTAGGATATAAAACATTTCTTATACAACCTACAAGCCAGATAGGAACTTTTCCTAATAAAGCAGATGCAGAATATAATCCAGTTTCATAATCAGAAAAAAAATGTTTTACTAAAGGAACATCAATATAAATAAGAAAAGAAAAAGCACTTATATATGCAGAATAAAAAAAATTTTTAAACATTAAATATTTAAATTTTTGAATATCAAATTTTATAAATGGCCATTTAAGATATTTTTTAAGAAAACATATAGCTAAAAATAATGCAAATAGAAATCCTAATACAGAACCGAGTAAAGCACCTGCTACTCCATAACCTATACTTACTAAAAAAATCCCCCATATCATACGAAAAAACTGAGAAGAAAAACCAACTAAGGCGAATGGACGAAAAAATTGTAATCCTTGTAAAACTCCTATTAAACCATTAAGAAATATACAAGTTATTGGAATCAAAAATGTTATAAAAAGAAGAGAAAGATCTTTTATATGAAGAAAAGAGGATATATATTTTACACTACTAAATAGTAAAATACATAAAATAATAACAAAAAAACATATAAAAAAAAGTAATTGGTGTAAAAAATCTTTTAATTTTTCTTTGTCTAAAATAACAACTTCTTTAGCTACAACTAAATTTATACTTCCTAAGAAAAGAATAACCAAGGTAGCAGTAGAGATGAGTGTATTATATATTCCATACTCTTCAGGACCAAGGGCACGGCTAACATAAAGATGAAAAAAATAATTAAATATCATAGAGAAAATAACACTATTTAAAACATAAAAAGAATTTTTAATAAAATGAATAATTGTTCGTTTCATTATTTAAATTTCAATAGAGATAAATGGATTAGTCACTATTTATTTTCTTTTAAAAATCATAAATCCATCTTTTTCGTATATCAAATTATATCTTTTTTTTGTTTCTTTTAATAAGTTTAAAAATTTTTGAGAAAAAGTTTTATTGTAACATTGATTATTTTTCCATTTATTACAGCCTATATCATTTATAAACCATAAACGTTTAAAGTCTAAAAGGACAAGATCTGCATAAATTAATTTATAATTTGGAGTTTGTGATTTAGAATTAGTTATATGTTTTAGAAATTGTTTAAAGTTTTTATTACTGAAATCAGGTACCTTTGCAGGTTCTGTAACCCCTTTGGGAAAACAAAAATAATGCTTCCTGTGAGCAAGATAAGCCCAATTTAAGCTATTTTGAGTAGCTACTGAAATATCAGGATTTTTAGGAATATATTTTTTAATAGCTTTTTTTATCATATTATCTCTATCTGTAGGGATATAAGCTCTGTAATTATAAAGCCATACTTCATTTCTCCAAAATTTTTGAGAAATAGGCGATGGGGAAAGTAATATATGAAATAATAAAGAAGAAAATAAAATAATTTTTAAAAACAATTTTTCATTTTGGAAAAAATTGTTAAATATTCGTTTTGCTTTTGGTAGCCCTATAATAAAAGCCACAAATATAGGCACAATAAGCCCAGCAGTATAATGATTAGAAATATTATAATGATTAGGAAGATGCGAAAGAAGAGATATAATTAATTGAGGTAAAGCTGGTAAAAGTTCTATCGGAGCTAACAAAGGAATAAAAAGTAAAGGACCAAAAATAGCTATTAAATAAAAAACTTTCTTCCAGTTAGAAAAAGTTTCAGTAATAATAATCCATGGATGAGTAAGTAAATTTAAAAGAATTTCTTTCATGTTATTACCTAAATAACCAAAAGCACCGTGCCACATAGATGCAGCATCTTTACCGTCAGAAAAATAAGGAATAGCATAGAGTTCTATAAAAAGGAAATACAATAAGCTACATAACACAATCAAAATCCCAGTAATCCACCATCTTTTTTTTATTATCACATAAATACCCATCATAGCTGCAGATAAGGCAAAAACTTCTTTTACAAGACAGCATAAAATACAAACAAAAAATACAATTAATTTAAAGATCCATGAAGAAGATTTTTTTCCAAGAATAAGCCAATAAAATAATGCACAAAAAAATATAAACAAATGTTCAAAATGAAAATCAAAAAGGCAATTATACCATATCGGAGGATATAATAAAAATAGCAAAAAAATCAAAATCGGATTAAATAATTGACAATTATTTAATAAATTTTTACTTATTTTAATTATTAACCAAATAGCTCCAAAAATAGCTATACTTTGGCAAATAATTAATAAAACCGGTGAAGGAAAAATTTTGTAAAGAAAAGTGTAAAATATTACAAAGAGATGAGCATGAACACGAAAAGGAGGAATAAAATTAAAATTAGCATTATAAAATAACAAATAATCGAAAATTCCTAAATCATAAAAGGTAGAATGTAGGGAAAAATATTTTAAAATTGCCATTAAAGTAATAAGGAGAAAACTTAAAAAAAGGAAAAAAATTAAATATATTCTATTTTTCATAGTAGATTTTAGCTTTTAATAAATGATAGATAACATAAAATAGTAAAAATTAACTTAGTATTTAAGACAATTTTTTGTAATTTTCCTCCAAATAGAGATATTTTTAACTGGAAAATATACTTTTTCCTTTAAGATTTGTTTCTATTCCAAACAATTTCAAAATTGTAGGTGCAAAATCATAAATAGTTAAGGTTATTTTCTTACTTTCTTTCATCCCAGGAACATATAAAGAAAAAATCCCATATTCAGAATGAACAGCATCATCTGGACCAATGTCATTCTCTAAAAGATATGGGTTGTTATAACCTAACGTTCCTGCAGCTCTCCAGTTTAAATTATCTAAGTAAACTATTATATCTGGCTTATCCCCTTTTGTTTCAGGATAAATTTCCTCTGGATAAAACACTTTAGTATCCCATTTCTCTCCATTTGATCCTTTAATTCCTTTAATCATCTCTGCAATTTCATCTCTAACTTTATAATATTCTTTTGGTTTTATTATCCCTTTTGGCTCTCTTCCTTTAACATTTAAAAATATTCTTGCGTAATAACCTCCCCAAGCCCATGCTATTGTTTTGCTCCAATCTACCTGTAATTCTTCAAACCTTACCTGTTTTCCAGATTTTAAAATCTCTGGATTTTTTATTTTTAATAATCCTTCATCAATCAACCATTGATTTATTGCAAAAGCCCCATTCATTGCCTTTATGCCGTGATCAGAAACAAGAACAATAGCTGTTTCATCCAAATCCAGAAGTTCCAAAGTTTTTCCAATTTCTTTGTCTAACAATTTGTAATACTCAGGAATAACATCCTTGTATTTATTGTTTGGTTCATGTAAATGATGGTTTTCATCAAAATATTTCCAGAATGCATGATGAACTCTGTCTAAACCAATTTCAACAAACTGGAAATAATCCCATTCTTTTTTTTGGATTAAGTATCTTATAATTTCAAATCTCTTTTTTGTCATCTTCCAAATTAATTCTTTTACTTCATCTCTATTATCCTTTCTAAAAATCACATCAAAGATATACTCCCCAACTAAATTTTCTATTTCTTTTTTTAAAGATTTTGGATAAGTGTAGTTAACTGAAGTATCTGGTGTTATAAAACAAGAAACTAAATACCCATTAATGGATTTTGGAGGATAACTTGGAGGAATGCCAATTAATATTGATTTTTTTCCTGCTTCTCCTATATAATCCCATACTGCCTTTTCTTTAATCATCAAGCTATGAGCTATCCAAATATCATTATAAGTTCCTTTTTTTCTATGTCTGAATCCATAAAGTCCTAATTCTCCAGGGGTTTTACCAGTAGCCATTACTATCCAAGCTGGGATTGTTATAGCAGGAATACAACTTTTCATAGGTCCATAGATTGAACTCTCTAAAAGTTTCTTTATATTTGGAAGTTCATTCAACAACTTATCGAATAAAAGTTCCGGAGGTGCCGAATCTAAACCAATAACAAATACTCTTTTAACAGCCTGCATTCTGACCTTAATAGCATGAAAATATTAATCTAAATATCCTAATGCTCTTAACCTTTCTTTAACTTTTTTTTCTTCTTCTTCTGTAAACACTTCTTCTTTATCTTCTTCATCCAAACTTTCTAAAACTTCTTTCAAAACATAGGTTACATACTCTGAAACTGATGTAAATTCAGTATCTTTAATTCTCTTCTCAATTGTTTTATATAACTCAACTGGAATTGAGACTGAAACAAATTCTTTTTTTTCTGACATTTCTCAACCTCCTAAAATATTGTTTATTTTATATTGTTTTCCTAATTTTCCAATCATAGAATAAAAATACTATACATCCTAAGAAAGTTATTATTGAAATTACTAAACCAATATTAAACCAATCTTGTGGTTTATATCTAATAATTATTTTTAAGTCCCCTGTTTCATTTATATAGAAACCATTTATTACTCCGTATAGTGGTATTGAAGAAACTTTTTCTACCAATTTTCCATCTTTATATACTCTTGCTTCCCATAATGGGTCATAGCTTTCAGCAAACGAAAGCATAAACGGTTTTGTTGCATTTACTCGAACTCTCCATAAGGTTGGATTAATTTTGGTATAGTTTATTATCTTAGCATTTCCATTTTTATAAATTTCAAAAGCAGGGGCAGAAAGCAAAATGTTTTTTTTAATAAACGCGTTGGTATTTTGTGAATTTATTGACATATTTATTTTTTCACTAATAGTTTCAAGTAATTCTAAATCTTTTGTAGGAGTTTTTCCAATTGCCACGTCCATTAGAGATATGTTGTATTTGTCACATAAAACATTATTCCAATAAAAGATATCTATAGCTGAGACATCTGATAACTTATAGACATAAATTATAGGTACGTATATTTCAGGTATGAGTTTCCCTTTATATTCATATAAAGTAATTTTTCCAAATTTCTTAACAAGTTTTATATCATCACGTTTTTTCAAATAATCGTTTATTTCAGATATATTGGTTGTAGGATAAGTATTATGTTTATAAAATGATGTATCGATAGTCTCATCAACCAAGAGATATTTAACTCTAAGTAACCCTAAAATCTGCATATTCTGAAGTAAGAAAAAGTTTTTGTAAAATTCTTCTAAGAAATTACGAGCATATACATTTAAAGGGAGTGACCCTCCATATCTAAAGATTATAGGATTCTCTTTGATAGTAGATAAATATATCGATCTAGACGTGTAAGGATGAAGCCATTCATAAGTAGATAACCAAGGTCCGGGTAATATTAGTACGGCTCCCTCCCTTTTTTCGTGGTTGATATATTCTGAGACTGAAAAAACATCATTTGGAATACCAGTTGTGTAATCGTTAAATAGTTTTCCACTCCAAAACGGTGCGGAATATATAGAAAGTGCAATAATGGATACTATAAATAGTGTTATTTTTCCAATATGCTTTATGTTGTCTGTTTTTTTGTTAATTATTTTATTTAAAAGAAATATAGAGTATGGAAAGAGTAAACTATACGAAAAAACAATTAAATGATCAAATTTTGTTGAATTTCTAACGGCATTAAACAATGGCATATTTTCTAAAAGAAACTTGTAGAAAGGTGAAAGTGGTGAAGATGGATTAGTTCCTTGCGCTAAGACTATCCCAATAATACTAATAAAGCTCACGCTAATGACCAAATGCCTATTTTTACGAACTTCTTGTAAGAATAATAAAGGAATAAAAGTAATAATTGGCATTAAAAGAAGTAATATTCCAAAATGCTTATAAATGTCTGAGAAGTAGAAAATTTTGTAACCATTATAGGAAGCAAACATTTCCCATGCATTTATAAGTCCAAGAGTGTTGATTATATTTGCTCTTAGGGAATAGAATCTTTCCATAGCACCAACACTTTTCCATGCTCCAACATTATTTAAGAAATGATATGCTGCTGGAATTATATGCCAAGCAGTAAGGAGAAAAGAGATTACTAATGCTAAAAAAGTATTTTTAATAATTTCAGTTTTTTGGGATAAGATGGAGTAAAGAACTACAAATAATATAATTAAAGTTAGCATTACAAAGATAGAACCTATATTAAATAGAAGTGTTATAGAAAGAAAGATAGTAGCAAGGAATGTATTTAAAAATTTTCTTTCTGAAGCAGATTTTATTAAGAAATAAAGAATAACAGGTGTTAGTGCATAAGGTGTCATTAAGTCTATATTACTTGAGATCCATCTTGCAGTAAGTGGATTAAACATGTAGAGAATAGCTGAAAGAAAGGGTAATATTTGATTATTTTGAATATTATTAAATTCTCTAAATATTGATTTAGAAAAGCAGAACATGGAAATTCCTGCAATAGTTGTTATTAAAAACTTATAAAGGAAATATATAAATTTTGGATCTAATATTTTATGTAAAATAATGAATAACGGAGCAATTAAAACACATGAATGAGTTACAACTCTTGATCCTCCTAAATTATAGGAATTATCCCAAGTATATGAAAACATTCTAAATACTTTTTCTGGGCTATGGGTAAGAAGATGTCCAGGAATACCCCATAAGTAATTGTAATTCCCATGAGCGTAAAATACAAACAAGACAGAATTAATTATGATTATCAAAAATATCCAAGAATTAATTTTTAGAATTCTTATATTTTCCCCCCAACTTAAGTTTATTTATGGCTCCTTTTGTCCTTATTCTTAATGAATCTTCATATTTTATTTCTTTCCTTGCAAATTGGCTATTTTCCTCAAATACTTCTTTTAGAACCCTACCATCTACGTCATTTGGAATAGGTAAATCAAATATATACAATATTGTAGGTGCTAAATCATATATCTTTGGATTGATATTATATCCTTTTTTAATATCAGGACCAATAACCCCAAATATTCCATAAAGTGTATGAGTAGAAACCCATCTTCCAAATTTTCTAGTTTCCATCCATATGGAATTTTTCTTTTTTAAATTACTACTAATCCCGCAATATACATTAATTTTTTGGTTTGGTATAAAAAATATATCTGGAGGATTACCTTTTGTAATTTGATATGTTTCATCTTTTGATAGTATTTTTTCAAATAAGGGTTCTCCATTGAATGGATTTCTAAGTGTTTTTAATTCTGTAATTAATCTATTTCTAAATCTTAAATATTCTTTCTCATTTTTGAATGTTTTTTTATTTATGTATATAACATAATCTAATTGGAGTACGATAGTGTTTTTAAAATTCACGATATTTACTATATCAAAAAATTCAAAACCTGATTTTCTTGGAATTATTGATTTAAGTAATTTTCTTACGTTTGAGGGTACATGCTTCAATATAAAGTCCAATTTTAGAATTTTTAGGAATTTTCCTATATTCTCTACATTAATGAAATCTTGAAATGGTAGTACATATTTATGTTTTTTCTTAAATAAATATCGTTTGGTATGTAACCATTCATTCATTCGAAATATGTACTCGTATACACACTGTCCATGGTCACTTATAAGGAAAATGTAGGTTTTTTCTAAATTTAATTTTTTAATAAAATTTCTCAATTCATCATCAATTTTTTTGTACAATTGATATATTATTTCATTATCATCACCAAAATGATGATGAATAAAATCCGAATAGAAAAGTGTAATATGTAAGAAATCTAAGTAATCTACATAATGTTTAGCAACTTTGAATCTCGTTTCGATTAATTTAAAAATTTCATCCAATGCCTTATATTTTTCGGATTTTCCATACATGTCTACATATACAATATTTTTTGGGTGAACTTTGTAGCCGAATCTTTCAATCAATTCTTTTTTAAAGGATTGGGGATAAGTGTATTTATCACTGTCTTCACCTGGCATTCCTGCAATACAAAAACCATTAACTTTTTTAGGTGGAAATGTCATAGGCATGTTAATTATTCCGACCTTATACCCATGCTCACTTAAATAATCCCAAATTTCTTTGTCTCGGAATGACTTAGAGTTGTGAAATACAAAGCGTTGATTATCCCAATCTACGTCAACCCACCAATAAACTCCTAACTTACCTGGCGTTTTACCAGTTGAATAGCATTTCCAAGCAGGACATGTAAGTGGCGGCATGCATGATTCCAAACACCCCCAACACCCTTCTTCAATAAACTTTCTAAATATCGGCAATTTAGAAATGTGAGGTAGTATTGCATCCCAAGAAGCTGCATCTATACCTATTACAATTACTTTCGGTAACATCTTCTCACCTCTTTCTCTTGAACATTATTTTTAAATATTACTATTAAACCTCCACCCCTAATTAAATTTAGGAATCTCATAAATATGGCACCAGTTACAAAGAAATACCATAAAAAGTCTGTACCCAATACTTTTTTACTTATTAGTTTTGCCTGGAGTACAACAGGGGCATTTAATGGATAATCATTCAAGTATATTAAATTTTTTGAAAAATTTTTAGAAAAGAACTTTTTATTAAATCTTAAAAAATGGTGCGGTGGTAAATCCCCTGGAACTTCTTTATACTTAATGAAGAATCTATCTCTATTCGGGACAGTAATTATCATAATACCATTATCTCTTAACAGTTTGAATGCTGTGTCTAAAAAGTCTTTTGGATTTATCTGATGCTCTAAAACTTCTGTTGCTAGGATAATGTTAAATTTTGTTTTTAATTCATTTAATATTGAACTATTAAAAAATCTATTTATTATGTGTTTAACTCCTCTCCTTTTCAATATGTTTATACTTTTTTTATCTATTTCAATAGCATAATATTGGTCGGAAGTAATATTAAATTTTTCTCTTAACGCAAGATAATTATTTCCATCCCCTGCCCCAATATCTAATATTTTTTTATTTTCCAAATTTATGTTAAGTTTTTTCAATGCTTTGATCATTTCTTTTGTCCATGCTGGAATTTTTCTTTCACCAGTATGAAATAAAACATAGTCTTCTAATAGCTCAGATTCATAAATATTTTCAAATACTAATGGATAAAAGAATTCCAACTCACAATTTCTACAATAGTAATGTCTATATGCCTTGTTGTTATATGGTGATATAATCTTTCTTTTAAATATTACATCTTTATTGCTACAAAAAGGACATTTTACATCATTATCCATTTTTATAATCATTTGTTAAAGATTCAAAAAACTTAACATATTTTTTTGCTACTTTATTCCAACTTCTATTTATAATACTTTCTTTTGCATTTTTTGACATTTTTTCATATTTTTCATTACTTAAATTTAATGCTTTTTCCATAACATTTGCTAAACTTTTGTAATCTAAATTTTTAAATAAGAATCCATTAAATTCATTTTTTATTTTTTCTATATGAGCAGAAATATCAGATGAAATAACTGGAACTCCCAGTGATAAAGATTCTTTTATTACCAATGGATCAGATTCATAAGATGAAGGCAGTATTAAGAACTTTGATTTCGAAATAAACTCTAAGACCCTGTTATGAAAGACATATCCAACCAATTTAATATTATTTTTCATATTGTATTTTTTTATCAACTTTTCTATATCTTTCTTCCAAATGCCATCACCAACAATTAAAATAGAAAATTCAAAATTCTTATTTTTTAAAATTTTTGAAGCTTTTATGATTAAATCAACACATTTTCTTTTGTCAATTCTTCCAACATATATAAAATCATATTCTTTCTTAATATTTCTAAAACCTCTAAATTTTGGGAAGCCATTAGGTACTATATATGATTTTTTTTTAAAAAACAATAATATTTTTTAAATTCGTTATACGTAACATTAGACACAAAAATAAGAGCATCAGATTTTAATAAGTAATAAATTCTCCATAATTTAAGTATAGGATATTTTATTATCTCACATAGTGCTTCTTTAATTTTTCCTAACCTGATACAATCTTTAATATTAGCAATATTTTCTCCATCCATTGTATGAACAGTTAAAATAACCTTCCCATTTTTCGGTTTATAAAATGCCAATGGTGAAGAATGACCTGCTTGACCATTAAAAATTTCGATTCCCTTATTTTCTAACTCGGAAATAACTTTTTTTCCATATTTAGCAAATACTAAACTCCTTTTAAATAAGCTTTTTGCTCCTCTCTCTGGTAAAATCCATAGATTAATCCCGTCTCTTTTTTCAATAGTTTCATCTTTAATATTGCCTAAACATACAATCCAAACTTCATGACCTAACTTAGCAAAACTTTTTGATAAATTATAAACTACTGATTCGATTCCCCCACCTATTCTTTCAAATGGATTATTTAACGTAAAAATAGCAATTTTCATTTTACCACCACCCTCTTAAAATTCCAAAATTCATAACCCAGCTTGGTTGTGCTTCGCATGGAGTCCAACAATTTGGACATTTACCATTCTTTATTAATTTTCTAACTTCTCTTGCTTTTTTACTCCACCAAATTTCTTTGAATGAATTTTCTTTTAAATTTCCTAATTTAAAATTCCATTGTGTGCATGGATAAACATTTCCATAAGGATCAATGTAAGAAGAATACCTTCCAGCAGAGCAAGGAATTATCATTTTTTTAGGTTCATTTATAAAGTTAGGTATATTTTTTAAATAAAAATTGTAAAAGGTTGATTTTATCTTATTAAATAAATCTTTTAATTTTCTTTCTTTTTTTAAAACATCTGTATAAAATGTAACATCCCTTTCAATGCCTTCCTTAAATTGTTTGTAAGGATTATTTAGTGTACCATATTCTCTTGCATAATAGTCAGTAAAATGTTCAAAAGTTATTGTTATTTCATCAATTGAAATTCCGCAATTTTTTTTAACAAAATTATAAAATTCTTCAAATTTTCCAACATTATATTGGGAGATAGTATATGCAAAATGAACGTTTAAATTTTTGTATTGTTGTTTTAACTCTTTCAATTCATTGAATAAATATATTGCCTTTTCAAAATTTCCTTTTATTCCTCTAATTTCATCATGAAGTTTAGGAACCCCATCTAAACTTATCCCTACATTTAACATTTTGTTATTTGGAATTTTTTCTAAAATTATGTTTATTTTTTTATATGAATCTTTTGGAGAAACAGCATTTGTAGTAATTCCTCCTGCAAATATAGAGGTGTTGTTATATGTATAAGAAACAATATCTATACTATCTTTTTTTAATAATGGCTCTCCTCCTGTAAATTCTATCCATGCTAAGTTATTTCCTATTTCATCAAATAATTTTTTCCAGTCATCAGCATTAAGTTCTTCTTTATATTTATCTGGATTATTTTTATAGATTTTCCAAATTCCACATGTCTTACATTTAGAATTACATAAAAAAGTTAGTGCTAATGTTAATTTTATTGGTAATGGTTTATTCCGTAAAATATTATTTTTTTTAGAATTTAATATTTGGAAAGCAAATTTCATTTTACTACCATCTTTAAAACTTTTTCAAATTCTTCAGTGCTCTTATCCCAACTGAATTGTTTGGCCCATTTGATAGCATTTTCACTTAATCTTTTCCTTAAATCGTCATCTTTCAATAAATTAATTAAAGCTTCAGAAAGTTTTATAATATTTCCATCTTCAACTAACAAACCATTATATCCATCTTTAATAGAATCTACCAATCCCGGAACTCTATAACCAACAACAGGAGTTTCTAAAGCATTTGCTTCAATAACCGATATTCCAAAACCTTCTTTTTCTGAACAAATTACATAGATCCAAGCTCTTCTTAGTAATTCAAATTTTTCTTTTTCAGAAGCATATCCCCAAAAGATTACATCATTTAATTTTAAATCTTTAACAAGTTTTTCCAATTTATCTTTTTCATCCCCTAAACCTACAATCCATAATTTAACGTTATGTATTTCATTTTTTACTGTTTTAAATGCTTTAATAATGTGATCAACTCTTTTATATTTTTTTAATCTGCCCAAATAAATAATTATTGGTTCATCAGATTTTTTCAATTTTAAAAATTCGGTTAAAGACTTATAATCAATCCCATTATATACAATTTCAATATCTGAAAATCCAAGTTTCTCCAACTCACTTTTTGAAGATTCAGAAACTGTAATCATTTGTTTTTTTTTATAAAACTTTAACATAAGTTTTTCCATAATATAAACATATAATGCTAAAATTGGATTTAACTCGGTAAATAGAGTTTTTCCATGAATATGATGAACAATTCCAATTATTGGAATATTCTTAATATAAAGAGGAGTAGCAAGAGGTATTTTTGATATATCATCAACAATAGCGTTATAATGGTTTTTTCGTAATTTGAAAAACCAATACATTGGAAATATAAAGTTAAATAAATATTTATTGGGGATTCTATAAACAGTATAGTTTTCAATTTTTTCATTTTTTTCACAACCTTTAAAAGTTGAGGAAACAAAGTCAATTTTAAAATTTTTAGGTAATCTTCTTAATATTTCATGAATATGAATTTCAGCTCCTCCAGCTTCTGGATTTTTAATATCTCTCCAATTTATAACCAAAATTCTCATCTCCTCGCACCCAATTTCCATAGATACAACTTAAAAACTAAATGTAAATAATTAATAATCTCTCTATAATTTAATTTTGTCTCTCCATATTTCCTAACTCCAAATTTAATAGGAATTTCTTTAATCTTCAAATTTCCTCCTTTAACCAAAATCTCTAATAAAATTTTGTAACCAATCAAATCCCATTTTTTTATTTTCTCAATAATTTTCCTTTTTAATGCAAAATATCCACTCGTACAGTCTTTAACATCGGTTAAAGGTCTTGCTAAAAAGGTAGCTACTTTAGACATGATATTTCTTTTAACTCCCCATTTGTTATCAACTTTTCCATGATATCTACTACCAATAACTATATCATATCCATTTTCAATCTCTTCAACCATTTTACTTAAAACAGAAGAATCATGTTGACAGTCAGCATCCATGCAAATTAAAATATCTCCTTTAGCATTATAAAATCCCATCAATACAGCACTGGCTAAGCCCAATTTTCCATATCTTCTTATTAATTTTACTGGATATTTTTTACTTAAATTTAAAGCTACCTTCCAAGTCCCATCAGGAGAATTATCATCAACAACTATTATTTCGTAATCACAATTTTCTAAATTTTTATCTATCTCTTCAACAACTATTGGTAAATTACCTTTTTCATTATAAGTAGGTAATACAACAGAAATCTTAACCATCAATACACTTTATCTCACAAATATATATATTATTTGTTATTTGTGTGGAAGGCTTCTTATTCAGACCAGATAAACTTTCCTCTAATCTTTTAGCAATTTCATAAGTTTTATCAATAAACCCATCAACAACAACAATTATTTCGAAACTGTTACAAAATTTATTAACAACTTTTTCAACCTCTCTAATGGATTGCTCGATAAATTTTTCTCCTTTATAACAGGGCATTATTATAGATAACTCAGCCATAATAGACATATTCTATTTGGAATTTCAACGTGTACAAAAATAATTATATAAAATAATTTTATAAAAATAAATATATTCTTTAAACCAGCTAATTTAATATCTTTCAAACAACTATTTGAAGAAAATTTTTTACAGTTTTTTGAATTTTTTTCAATAAAATATTTAAAATAATCCAAGTTTAAAAACACTGTTATGCTCAAGTAAATATTAAAAAGATAAAATTAGAAACAAAAATCAACAAGCTCCTTCAGACTTCAAAACTGCTTTTATAGTTTTTAATAAAATTACTATATCTAACCAGAGGCTCCAGTTTCTGACATACCAAACATCAAGAAAAACTCGCATTTCATAAGTAATTTCGCTTCTTCCTGAAACCTGCCAAAGTCCTGTTATTCCAGGTAAAACATTTAAATAATATCTGGCATAGTTTTTATAATAAATTTTTAGTTCTTCTTCTGTTACTGGCCTCGGACCAACAAGACTCATTTCACCTTTTAGCACATTAAAAAGCTGTGGAAGTTCATCAAGAGAGGTTTTTCGTAAAAATTTACCTATTTTGGTAACTCTTGGATCATTTTTAAGCTTGTAATAAGTTTCCCATTCCTTCCTTGCAGATTCATCTTCAGCAAGAAGTCTTTTTAACCTTTCTTCTGCATCCTCATACATGGTTCTGAATTTATAACATCTGAATTTTTTACCTCCTTTTCCAACTCTTTCTTGAGAAAATATAATCGGTCCTTTTGATTCAAGTTTAATTAAAAGAGCAATAATAAGCATTGGAATAGCTAAAATTATAAGAAAAATAATAGCTCCAAGATAATCTATAGTCCGTTTAATAAAAATATTAAAAGGTTTTTCAAGATTATTTTGAACTTCCAAAGCAAAAATATTAATCCCGAAAAAGGTATGAAGTTTGGTTCCTAATACACTTATATCAAATAAATCAGGAATAACAAAAATTTTTTCCACCTCATATTGAAGCTGATTAACTAAGTTTTGAATTTTTCCTTTTCCTGCACCAGGCATAGCAATAAACACATCTTTAATGTCTGCAGATTTTATATAGTTTAAAGCATTCTTTACACCAGAGTGAACTTTTATTCCTTCTATATACTTTCCTATTTTATTAGGATCATCATCTAAAAATCCCGCTATTTTATACCCATAATTTTTCTCTTTTTTTAATAATTTAGCAATAAGCCTTCCTGTTCTCCCAGCCCCAAGAATAAGAACTTTTCTTTTAAAAAGATTTAATTTTCTTAAATTTTGTTTTCCAGTTAACCGAAATATTGGGAAAAAAATCATTCCATAAAATCCCATAAGAACGAGCACTGTACGAGAAAAATAGGCATAGCTTTTAGTAAGAGAAACAAAAGTAAAAATAGTTATAGTTGAAAATATAGAAACTTTCCAGAGAGATTTTATTTCATCCCAAAAAGTAATCGGTGAAGAATAAAGCCGTTCTTGAAAAATAAAAAAAAACCATATAAAAATAATTACACAAAAGTAGGGTAACTTAACAACTGGAAGCTCTTTTGGAAAAAAATCGAAAAATTTAGGTAAAATAATTACTCTTGTAAGATATGCAAATGAAAAAATATAAAGAATAACAAACAAATCTAAAAGAAAAAGAACTAAAATTTCGATTTTAGGTTTAATTTTCAAGGAAATCAAATTCATTTACTTTTTCATCTACAAATTTTTTAAATTTCTTTTTAAAATGAACTTTACTAAATTTCTCCGCGTGTTTTCTAATTTTATAAGAGTCAAATTTGTCTTCAATTTTTTCAAATACTTTAACTGCTGAAACAATATCTTCAACCCTTTGATGTTTAAAAAGAATTCCTGTTTCTTTGTTTATTATAGTTTCCCCTGCTCCTCCTCTGGCATAAGCTATCACAGGAGTTCCACAGGCCTGAGCTTCAACCACTACTATTCCAAAGTCTTCCAAAGCAGCATAAATAAAGGCTTTAGCTCTTTTTAAATAATCTTTGACCACTTCATGTGATTGATAACCGAGAAGCTCAACATTCTTTCCTGCTAAGGATTTTATTTTTTTTAATTCCGGACCATCTCCAATAACCACAAGTTTTTTATCAGGCATTTGAAAAAAAGCCTGAACAATCAAGTCAACTCTTTTATAAGGAATCAACCTTGAAACTGTAAGATAAAAATTTTCTTTTTTTGTTGAAACTTCAAAGTTTTCAACCTCAACAGGTGGATAAATAACTGTGGCAGATCTTCTATAATACTTTCTAATTCTTTGAGCAATAAATCTTGAATTGGCAACAAATTCATCAACCAAATTGGCGGTTCTTATGTCCCATATTCTTACTTTATAGAGAAGCCATCTTGCTAAAAATCCTTTTAAACCTTTATGAAATCCGCTTTTTTTTAGATATTCTTCCTGCAAATCCCAAGCATAGCGAATAGGGGTGTGAACATAACTTATATGGAGTTGATATGGGCCAGTTATAACCCCTTTAGCAAAAGCATGGGAACTTGAAATAATAAGGTTATATTCCGAAAGGTCAAAAGATTCAACTGCAAGAGGCATAAAAGGAAAGTAGAACTGATATTTTGTTTTAACAAAAGGAAATTTTTGCAAAAAAGAGGTTTTGGCTTTTTTATTTTGAAGATATTTTTTTCTATCTGCATCAGGTAAAAAATCTATAATAGTAAAAAGATCTGCAGAAGGGAAAATTTCAAGAATAGCTGAAAGAACCCTTTCAGATCCTGCATAAGTAACTAACCAGTCATGAACTATGGCAATTTTCATAATTACTTAATTTTGTGAATTATTACCTTTATGAATGGAGTTTTTAGTAAGCTAAACCTTTTTAAAAAAACTTTCTTATTTCCTTTTACCATTTGCACTTCCCAAAAATCTATAAACAAATTTAAATTTAAGCTTTTTGTATCAATTTGTTAGATTATAAGTTATTTTCAAATTTTTTTGTTTATTATAGCATAATTTAAAAAATAAGAATTTATTGTAAAAGTTCATATCTTTTGAGATATTTCGAAAAATTTTTGAATTTATTTAAGTAAAATTTTAGAGGAGATTTAAAAATTAGGTCTTATGGGTAAGAAATATAGAAGATTGAATTTCAGAAAAGAGTCCAAATTTTTCTGTTCTCAAAACACATACCAGATAAGGTAGTAATCCATAAGGAATATTTGGGACTCAAAGGATTGGATATGAACATTTTTTTCAAAAAAATTTTTTAGCTAAAGTTTTTAAATCACTTCTATCTTTTTCAGAAAACCTTAATTGCTTTTGCATAAGATTTTTATACTTTTTCAGTAAAGGGATTTACAATTTTTAATCTGTCTTCAATTATCTGTCCATTCTGCATATCTTCGGTGTATAAAATTTTACAATCATTTTCTAAGGCTGAAGCTACTATTAGACTATCATAGTAAGAAAATTTATATTTAGATCTAATTTCCCAACACTTTATTACTGTGTCTAATGTTAAAGAAGCAATATAAACGATGTCTATAATTTGTTGCAATTTTTGTAGAATTTTGTTATCATTAATATTATACTTTAATAAAGCATTATAAAACTCATTAAGAACTTGCACACTTATAACCACATTAAATTCTTGAATACTCTTAAGCAAATTAACTGCTTGTAAATGTTTTTGCTTATCTAAATCTTCTTTAGGTTCTAAAAATGCATATACAAAAATATTTGTATCAATAAATATTTTATCTTTCATTAAGCTCTTCCCGAGAAATATTTTTATATTTTGTTACTTTTGCTTTATCTTTTAAAAATTCACTAAAGATAGATCCTTTTATTTTTCTAATAGGTTTTATAGTAATTTCTAATTCATAATTTACTAATTCCTTAGGGATGGGAATAAACTTATAAATATCCTTTCCTTTTTCAATAATTTTATACACTTTCATATTGTTTACCCTCCTATTTTTAATTTAACCTATTTCATTTATTCTCTTACTATCCTTTTTAAATAAAAAATTACTTTTATAAAATTATAAAATTTCTTAAATAAGATAATAAAACTCATAAGGCTTTAGAAGCTTTCTTGCTTCCTCAGATAATATCCCTATATTTTAAGTTTTGCATTTTATTCCTTTTTATAATTTCTTTATATCTTTAAAATAATTATACTACTAAATATTTTATCTTTAAAGGTTCTAATATATTGTTATATTCCTGCAAGGAGGAAGATTGAATTTCAGAAAAGAGTCCAAATTTTTCTGTTCTCAAAACACATACCAGATAAGGTAGTAATCCATAAGGAATATTTGGGACTCAAAGGATTGGATATGAACATTTTTTTCAAAAAAATTTTTTAGCTAAAGTTTTTAAATCACTTCTATCTTTTTCAGAAAGCCTTAATTGCTGTTCTTTAGCTACAGTAGTTGAAATTTTTATTTTTTATAATTTAAAGTACTCAACAACTATTAAATAAAATTTTTCAATATCTGCTATAGTGCTTTTATTTTTATACACACTATATACAATTTCAAAATTCAATTTCTCGTATTCATGAATTATCCTGTTCCTAAAACCCACCATCTTTACCAATTTTTCTAACATATCTTTAGAAATTACCCCTTTATTATAAAGGATTTCTAAAGCTTCAGCTTGAGTTGATTGGTAGAGCTTTAATTCGTTTTATATGT
>Ga0190363_1000492_pt1 | contig 23224 bp, 42 predicted proteins | sample 48721867_MG_FD_161272 | JGI IMG/M metagenome (GOLD analysis project Ga0190363, IMG submission 161272) | Hydrothermal vent microbial mat bacterial communities from Southern Trench, Guaymas Basin, Mexico - 4872-18-6-7_MG | ecosystem: Environmental > Aquatic > Marine > Hydrothermal vents >... | reverse complement strand
ACATAGAATAATATTCTCTTGGAGAATCTGTCATCCACACTTGCCATTCATCTTCCATCCATTCTTCAAGACCAGTAATTGTTGTAGATTCAGTAAATAAAACTTTATCATAACCAAATACACCTCTTTCATCCTCTTTCATAGACCACAATGTACCTTTATCAACCTTCTTTTTCTTAATACAAACACCATTACTACAACCTTCAGGTATATCACTTGCCGATGTTTTCCAATCATCAACCAACATTATTAACACATTATCACCCATATTCTTTTGCTATTTCTGCCAATTTTTTAATAACATTTGGTAAACCAAGTATAACATCATTTTTAGTTTCAAATGTACCGCATGTGAAATGTAAATGAACTTCATTATGATGAGGATGTATTGTTGTAACAAAACATGGAAAGTACACACCAACAGGTTCTTCTTCATCTGTATATTCATAAGGTTCATAAGGCACCATAAAACCATATTTATCAAGTGCTATTGAGTTAATATCCTCAACTGCTCTTTCTTTATTTTCAGTTAAAACAGGTAAATCACCTTCAACTATACATAAATGGAAAACATCACTACCAGTACAATAAGTAACAAATGATGGAGTGTAATATGTATTTCTTTCTTCATCTCTTAAATCAATAACATTAACAAAAACTGTCGTATCAATCTCATCATAAAAACTTCTAACATCAAAATCTTTATTCTCAACACTTTTTTCAATATTTGAAAAAAGACTATAATAATCTATTGGACCTACCATTTCTTTCACCCTATTGCATATGGTACTGAAAGAACCCATGGATAGTCTTTTGGGTCAGGTATTGGTAATCCCCAACCTAACAGATGGTCAATCGCTATAAACAAATTAGGAGTTATTAGACCTACTATTGAACCAATAACTATAAATGTTACAAATGAGTTTTTATCAATATCTGCAAAATATGATAAAGCAAGAAATATAATAGAATTAGCAATAATAGTAAAATGAAATGCATCAAAACCCCAGAAATTAAAAACATAAGAAAATATGTAAAAACTCCAACCATACAAGAAACCAACAAAAGAAACATAAAAACCTGGATGACTTCCAAGAATACCCAACAAAACTAAAACATAAAGTACAAACTGTAAGAAAAGAACAAATGGACACCAACCAAGAGTAAAAATCTTAATAATTGAAACTGAATTCAAAACAGACAAATCACCACTAAACAACGCACCATAAGTAGCAGGGTCAAGCACAGAATAAACAGCATAACCCTGACCAACCATAACAAAAGTCCAAATAGCCAACAAAATAATAGTAACAGTAAATGTTACATTACGAGACATACTAATCACTTTACTAACTTTTTGTACTACAAACAAACCATTCATCATCAATAGCCTTTTTTACTATAATTTCACCTTCTTCAATTTTTTCATTAAACCAATCTTTAATTTCCCTATCAGCAACTTTTGGCACTCCAAAAAAAGCCATAACAAATGACCGTAAAAGTGGATGTTCCTCAATTTCATCTTTTGGAACTTTGAATTCATAACATGTAGATTCTTCATCATCATGTATACAAAATAAACGTTCATTTGTTTCCAAATACCTATTAGCCCAACCCATAATATCAAGGCTTGAAGGAGGCTTTTTAATCGGATGATAATGTACTGTCCCCAAAGAATATTCTTGAGGCTGTACTGGTCTAATTGGTGGATATGCCCAAGGTGCTGCAAACCCATACCTACAACTTCTCAATTTACCATCTTTATCTATTAAACAAACCCATTCAGGCATTAACCTTTCCTTAACAATCTCTTTAGGAACATCATTTCTTCCAAATGCAAATCTAATTCCTCTTTTGATTCGCCTATTTTCCCACATTCTTTCAGTTATTTCCTTCATTTGTTTTGTAGAAGGGTATTTAACTATACTATCAGTAAAATACTTTTTGTAATCAAACATGTATACCACCGTTAATTGAGGGTGTTGGTGAAAAGACGGAAAGAGGAGGATTTGGAGGAATGAATCATCATACCACCAACACCCTCGATTATCGTGACTTTGTACTACAAGAATATGCCCTTCTTATTACAGGTTCAAAACAGTAATCCTCCAAATCATCACTAGCCTTAGCCATTTCAGTACTAAGTTCACCCAACTTGTCACATGATTTCTGATTTCCATGAACTATACACTCATGATGTAAAACATTAAACTCAGCAATTTTCTGTACATAACGACCAAGACGAAATCCACACTCAGTAACCCTATCCTTAACAATAGGCTCAATAGACAAACCAGTACCTCTTGGAGGAAGTTCAGTAGAACCAAACCTTTGATAATGCCTTACACGCCTCTCCTCATCAGTACGAGGATTACCAAACCTACGCTCCGACAAAACAACCACCTTACGTCAATTTACAACCACATTCTTTATCTATTGTTTTTATAACATCAGTTAAAACATCTATAATCATTTTTGAACCGAAATGTGAAATAGCATTAACCTCATCCTGAGAAAGTTTACCATCAAAGTGGTCCCTATATGCCAAAGATTCTATTATACCTACTTGCTCAGCAAAATACGCTACATCATGTATAACCAAATTATCACACGCTTTCGCATTTTTTGTTATATCCTTTATATAACTTGCATACGTATCATTGAATTTCTTCATATACCTCTCTGGAATTTTTGGATATTTCTCATACATATACATCACCACAATGCTTTTGCTGAACAAGAACCAGCAATTATTACAAGAACAGTATTGCCAAGATAAACTGTATCAATAGTATCTATCTCATCAAAATTCTCAGCTTTTTCTTTTAACTCCTCCAAATCAACAGAAAAATCTATATCATCAAGACGTAAAAGAACAGTTTCAATACAAGGCATAACATCACCTCACTTAAGACCACACTGTCTTAAAACCTTATCATTTTTTGCCCTATACAAACGTATTAATCTGATAATTCTTGGATTACCCTTATTCTTTTCTTCAAGTCTGTCAAGTTCCTCTGCAAAACGTGCAGCAAACTCACACTTATAGTCATCCATTCTAATCACCTATTCTGGTTTTACCTCACATACATATTTCTCAGTATATTCAAAACACCCTTCCTTATCTGTACATGGTTCAAGAGTACCTGTCTCAGTCTTACATTTTAGTTTTATCTTACCCAACTTCAAACCTCCTTAGCACGACACTTTATCTTAATAGTACCAGAACCATCACTGACATCATAGTCTATATCACACCGCATTACTTCATCATTATATTCTTTCTTTATCAATTCAATTTCTCTAAGGAACTCTTTGAATTCTTTATCAAATGACATGTACAAACCTCCTCTTTATCTCTGCCTATATATATAAAGCTATAAGTATTTAAACCTTTCTATGCAAATGCTGATAATACCCACTGATAGAATATGTATGAGTAATACCACATATTCCAGAAACAATTGAACCACCATGAGTAACCAAAGACAATCTCATTCAACTTGAAACTCAGTAACAAAGGCAATGATGAAAGACCAAGAAAATAATACAACAAATATGCCCACATAACTGCATACAATGGATTCACCAGTAATGTAAACTGTTCGTTAAAGAGAAGTTCAAGAAACACACTGAGAAACGTAGTATTCAAACCAAGCATTAGTTCCATTGAATTAATATACTCTACCTGTCCTAAAAACATTATAATTGATAGCAACAATACTCCTACTATACAAGTTAATACTCTACCCATTTCACATCACCTACGGACTTGCTACAAGATACCAAGCATTACTCCACAACCACAGATGCCAATAAACATTACCCCACCAAAGTGAACCGAACGCCACTTCATTTAACTTGAAACTCCATGCTACCAATGGACACGTAGCACTCAACCCACCGTATAATAGACCTGCATACAACATACCATACATTGGGTATGTTAGTACATATGCTGGATAACTGAACATCAATGTACAATAGACATCTATCAGTTTACTCTGACCTACATACATAAATATCAATAAACCAAGTATTAGTCCTAATGTACCAAACACCGATTCCAACACTTTACCCATCACAATACCTCCATACTAATTTTTCAAGCCGACCATCCCGCCGTGTGGATGGTCATTAGCTTTAATCTCCTGCACCAAAATTATTTGTATGATTCGTATTAGTTTCTGTGCATTCTAATGGTGTGGTATTTCCGTTTCTCACATCGTTATAGTGTATCTGATTAAAATCTCCTTGTGTTGCTCTTATCCCAACTAAATTGTTATGACAATAATTACTCATACACGTACAATTATAACTAAAGTAGAACTCTATTCCAGCTCTGAAACCAGAGCCCGCCTGTCCTGCATATCCCATACTGTTATCAGAAACAATTGTATAATTAGTATGGTCTATACAAATTCCCGCGTGTTGTGAACCGTTACCTATGTTCCCATCTATAACACAATAACTACAATAATAACATGAAAAAGCATTATCTTCCGCATTTATTACTATATTCCCTGTAACTAAACAATGTTTAGAATGGTCAATGCCCGTGTCAGCACCAGGATTAATTATAGTATTATCTGCCATTTTACAATATGTACTAAATTGAATTTGTATACTTGAATTATATACTGTATTAGTTGTAATACTTGAATGTGTTGAATTAGCTATTACTATCGCTTGATGTCCACTACCGAAAACATCAGGTTGTTCTACTATATTATTTGTAATCATTGAAAAATTAGTTCTACTCACCAAAATACCATACTCGCTTGAATTTATTATTCTATTTGAATCTGCTAGACATTTAAAACACTGATAAAACAGTATGCTTATTCCTTTAGTATTTTTAAAATAACAGTTTTCAATTGTTACATTCTCCGAATTTTCTGCATACACTCCTCGCCCATTTCCACTTGCTTGATTAACTTTATTTCCATCAAAAGCAATATCACTAATCTTAGTATTACTCCCAACTTGTATTATATCACGCAAATTAGAATTATCTGCTTGTTTCAAAATTGTATCAGAACCAGAACCACATAGAAGAATATTAGAACCCAAAGTTATCTTGGTATCTATTTCATATAATCCTGTTTTTATATATATTGCACCACCATTCATTAAAATATCTGCACAATTCTGAATAACTTCAGAAGCATTATCACCACTACAGGCTATTGTTCCCGTTTCCCCTGAAAGAGCATAGTATGTTCCGTTGTCCCACTTGCCCACTATGTAGTCATACTCCGATATTTGCGGGTGCTGTATTTGCCATAGTTGAAGAGTATTTATTGCTGACTGTAAGTTGGCTATATCTATCAGAATCTGTGTAATATCATTTTCATTAGTCGTAACTCTAAGATTAAGTGCATTTATATCATCTTGAAGCTGCTTATAGTAATATAATACTCTAGCCAAATCTGCATTATTAACTGCTGTGGTGGTAATCAAATTATTATAGAATTGTTCTTGTTGGTATTGGTTGTATATAGGTGGAATAACAAAATATGCCACTATTAATGAAAGTATTATACCAGATGCTAACAGTTTACCATTCATCACATCTCACCTCATAATCCTAATAATTGAGCCCACCAAGGTGTCGATATCCAATCCAGAAGTGTCGTAACATACAATTCTGGAATTGGAGCAAAATAAAGTATATTAGCATAATTAATAGCACTAACAAGCATAGGAACAAACACAATAACCAAAGTAATAGCCAAAACAACAATTATAAGTTTAACTTTATTCTTCCCTGAAATTGGAGAATAGTATATAAACACTGAACAAAGAACACCAATAAGTATTACAGGCAAACCATTAACAATCTGACCAATCATATAAGTAAACATGTAACCAGACTTCCAAAGATAAACCAACTGACCAGTAACAACAAAACTCTCACTACTAAGAGTTTCAGTAGAATTAACCTCACGAACAACAGAAATTGTGTATTTACCATCTGTCACAGGATATATTGTTGCTGAATATGTATAAGTACCATGTGGAGAAAACTCATAAACAACAGTATCATTAAGTAAAACACCACCAGGACCAGTAACAGTAATATAAAACGTCTCATTAGTAGACAAATTAAGCAAATTAGTAAACCTAACCCTAATATTCTGAGGCAAACCAGCTTGAACAACTATCTGATAACCAACATCAGCATAAACCTCAGTATTAGAAACAACAAACTGCTTTGTATCAACAGTCATTGGATTCTCTCCAGTTATATTACCTTGTAAAACTACACGATAATTATCAACTGATAATAAACCTATGTTAAAATCTACTGTTTGTGGTATACCAGCAACCATTACTAAATCTGTATTATTTGAAAACACTACATGACCAGTTGAGTTGTATATAAGAACATATATTGTTGCATCAGAACTTACATTTGCAATTACCCTATAACTAAATGTTACATTTTCAACCCTGTAAAAAATGTTATCAATAATTATCTCACCTTGAATAGAAGTATAATAAATGTCAAAATCACTTGTCTGACTTGTTATCAGTGTAGAACCATCATCAGCATAAAACTCTATCAATAACGAATCTTCATCATACCAAGTAAATGATTCTGGACTTACCTGATATGGACTAAACGAAAAACTAACACTATACTCATTATCACCAATATCCGTGGATACAAGGTATGTTAGTGTCTTGTTGACATTAGGATATTGCCTTACAACCGTAGCCTTAACATAAACACTATGAGGTGCATTATTACTACAATTGAAATATACAATAAACGACAATGTCCCATAATTAGGTATTAAACTCCTATCAAAAGTCACATTCTTACCTGTTATATTAGCTGTCAATTCGAATGGTATAGATTGTGGTGATAATGATGAAATCAATGTATTACCCTGATAAGCAAATACAGTTATTGTTTCATCACCATTCCAAGGATTTTGTCTAAATATACCAGTTGTTGTAGAATTAGTATCATTCCATGCAGTAACTGAAGAAACATTATACCATGTACCACTAGATTCATAAAATTTTATATCAACACTAGTATTATGTACATCAGCTGAGTTTATCCAATATGATACATTACAAATAACATAACCATATATTGGGTAGTAATCATCCCAAAAACTGAAACTATGTAATATTAGTGGTGGTATTTCAACATCTACATTTAATGTAACATTTGCACCCATTATCCCATAGTAAGAGTCACCACTTGCATTAATTGGAGTAATTTTTATATGTATTGTTTGTGGTGTATCAGGCATTGTTATTAATGCATAATTATCTGATGATGTATACTCACTAGTATAATTATTGTACCAATAACCACTCACAATATCAGTTCCACCACTTAATTTTAGATTAACATGAAGTTCATAAGTTTGTCCTATATAAAACGTTGTTACTGGAGCACCACCCAATGTCCAATAACTATCATTATACTCAACAAAATCAACAGTAAAATTCAACCATGATGTTACACCAGTAGTTGAATCATTAATTTTGATACCATATGAGGCTTGAGTAAAACTATAAGTAAATGTTACATCAACAGTAAGACCAGAACTTTTACTTTGCTTGTAAACATCATTTTCGTATAAGTATAAATTAAATGAAGTTGTAGAATCTATTTGGTTGACAATATAACCACCAACATCAAGTGAATCTAACACCCCATCTGAAATATCACCAGAATGAGTTAAATTAATTGCATAAATCTTAACACTATCAATCAAAACTGGTTTGTATGGGTCACAATCATACCGTTGTTCTATTTTTATTGATTTAACAATTTTACCAGCAGTCAAATGAACTGTTAGGTCTTCAGTTTGCCACGAGCTAGTAGGAGTTAACCAACCTGTATCAGAAGTTGAAGAATCAGTATAAGTTATAGTACATTTAATTTGATTGTCTTGAGTAAAACCTGAGGTAGCATATTTATATCTAAATGAAAATGCACCTATACTTGAAACAGGAACATTTTCTGTTAGTTCTTGAGAAACATAACCTTTGCTTTGATAAGCTTCATAAGTTATTTGTAATCTCGCCGCTTTTCCTGCACCTCCCTCGTAAGCATAAGCGTGTCGTATCTCGCCTGCTGTCGCATCACCTTCGTCAACTCGAAGACCTATATAGTTGCCTTCTGTGTAGCCCGCTCGATTTACGAATGACTGAATTAACGCACTTATATCAGGACTAGTCTTCGCAGCACCAGCCGACCACGTGTCTAAAGACCAATCAACGTTGCCAGTAACGCCCCAATTGAAGGGGTTAGAAGTAAATGCAGGACAATCGTCCGAATCTATCAGCTTTATGCCAGCGGTAAAAATGTCTGACTCTGTAACTCCATACCCTACTAGGGTGAGAGTAGCAGACGTTATCGTAGCTCCTGCTGGAATAGACAACGCCCACCTGAAGAAAGACCTACGTATAGTCCCGTCATCAGTCCTACCAAAATCTACCCATACAGAACTCCTGTCAACACTGGCGATTGTTGCATAACAATCATCCTCACCTGTGGCTATTCGCTGGTCAAAAGTATATTCCTTATAACCGCTCAATTGAACAGCATAAGTTCCAGTATCAGAATCAGTACTTCTACGTATATTTGAGTATGTCCAATATTGTAAAGCAGTTTCTGATGTCCAAGATTCAAAACTAGGGTCAATTACTAAAACATTATTAGACCAACCTTTGTTTGATATTCCATTCTGATTATTCTCAACTGGTTGCTGTATATTATTCAAAAAAAATGGAACTAATAAATTATCATGATTATTATTTATTTGGAAATTATGTATAACAATAAATGATACAATAAATAAAAATATTATTGGTAATGTAAACAACACTTTTTTATGTTTTCTTGCAAACATCTTAAACTTTCTCATACATAATTCACCCCTACTAATTCTCCTGGAATACCACCCAACCAGAATGGCCCAAGTTGGAGTTTAAGGTCATTGAGTAGAACAATATAACAATCTGGAGAATCTACTTGGATTGAAATAAACACAGAATCACCAGACAAACCATTAACAATAGTATTAATCATAACAGACGAATAAAATGAACCATTAAAAGGAATAGACAACTCAACACTACCACCTTGAAGCGTCTTCATAGAATAAGCTGAAACTGTAACATTGTGAATACCACCATCACCATAAATTGCAAACATTATATTTGAATAACTATAACTAGGAATATATTCAGCCGAACCAACACCATAAGTACCATATAAATAAACTGGTTGATTATTAACAATAACCAACGGTTTAGAAAGACCAGCATTAACATACATAAACAAACCAATAACCAATATCAGTGTTATACATGGTATCAATATTTTTCTATTAGGTATATTGTAAAAAATTATTGTTATAATACCAAGAATTAATAATGATATTGGTAACATACCCCACCAAAAACTGTAAACTAAATTACCAAACATTAAACTAATCAAAAAGAAACCTAACAATGAAATAAGTGTCGACCTATAATAAATACCAATATTTGAACTAATAACAACCATATTTACAAATACAAAAATTGTTATAGCCAGTGCTGCAAACCATATTTGAGACCTAAACCAATAAAGAACAGGAAAGAAAGGATGAACACCCCAAGCAAAATATTTATCACCATAAGGTATAATAAATTGCATAGCAAAATCTGCTGGAGCAAAATACTCAAGAATAAACCAAACAACAGTCCAGAATGCTTCAAAGAAAACAAAAATGTTAACAGCATCAAAAACTGAAACTTTAACAAAATCACCAACAGAAAGATTCTTACTAACAGAATAAACAAATAATGGAGCTGTTGCTATAACACCAAAAATTGCTACTGTATGCAAAGTAAGATGAAACATATACAATTCTTCATAAGTAACAGTCTTCCAAAATGTTAATGCTGGAGAACTAAGAGTAGCAATACCAGAACCTAAATACAAATGGGTATACATATCATTCCAATAAATAACATAAAATAGAAGTGATATAAATGAAAAAAACAGTAACCGTGAAATCAAATTAAATTTATTCAATAAAATCACCTCTCAAAAAGAAAAAAATAAAGCAATCGTCAAAAGACTCATCTTGCTATCTTAATCAGTAGTAGCAATCGCCGCAGTAGCAAAACCAACCATCGATATAAACCAAATTGCAATCCACATTGCTACATCATTGACATAATTTATGAACATCAGTAGCATATAATCATCAGCACTACTGGGTATATAATTGGTGAAACTGTAAGGCAATTGATTCAATGCATCAAGCGGTGTCTGTAACTGAAGCCAAATGAAGAAACCAATTATAATACCAAGTACAAGTACAAGTGAAGCAATAGTAAACCTACGACCCTCAACAAGTGGCCCAGAAAACACTGACATAACAAATGCTGAAATACCGTAACCACCTATAAGCAACAGAAACACCCATGGAGATATTATTGTAGTCCTTGTTGCAAACAATTGTATTAACTCATTAGTCCTGCTCCAAGTCATATATGTAACTCCAAGTAAACCAACCAGTAACAATATTGGTACTATATCATCTCTCTCAACACTAACACTCACCATCACTCAATTCCTCCATTTTTTGTTTAGTAAATAAAAAAATGTTAAACTAAAGTGCGATTTTGATAACCCTATCAACAATAGCCAACACCACCAACACAAGTATAATTACTGAAACTAAGAACATCACTGTTGCTATTACAATACCAATAGCATAGTACCAGTCCCACCAATTTAAATGCCCACCAAGCCATAAGGATAGGAAAATACCAAATAAAGATAAAAGTGCAATAACCACCCGTTGTATCAATGTACGTTCATCGAAACTGATAGTAATAGACATACTACCACCCCATCAAAAATGACAACCCTGCAACTCCAAGCCAAGTCCAAGCATCACCGTTATTAAATGGATTATAGTCACAAAGATTCTGTAAACTGTATCCATATACAACACTTGTTGGAAGGCTAGCACCAGCCATATCAGCAATAGCCATACCAGAAATAGCTGCATACTCTGAATGGGCTGAAATTTTATCTAATGGATTTATTGAATTCTGTTTCAAATTAGCATCCAAAGTTGCATATGTTGCTGAAACTTCAGCAGCCATATGTTGAACTTCCTCAGCTGTGTAATTACCAGAATTAATCATATCCATTAAATCCATAACATGCTCTGTGGCTAACAGAATTTGCGCATGCTCATTAAAGTCATAACTACCTGTAAACAATGAAAACATATTCTCCCAAGTACCACTAGCAGATGGAGACATCAATGCCCAAGTACCATAAAAAGACGTTTCATTGTGAAAACCATTATCTTTGAAAGTATCGTATATCTGGTTCCACTTCTGCACATCAGGAGTGTTGATACCGTAACCATAAATAACGTTGAATACTATAACAGCACCAGAACCAATGATAATCAATATTAAAATCACCGCAAAAACTTTTTTTAGCAAAGAAAATGACGGGATAAAAAGTAACTGTGACACAGTATCACACTCCTAAAGGAGCAACCAACGACTTAATCCAACTAGTAAACCCTGTAACCAAACTAGCAATCCATGGTATACCATAGTTCAAAAGAAGAAATAGAAAAATGAAAAGTAGAAAAACAACAACCCTACCCTTCCAGCTTGATGGAACCAAAAGAAAAAGTAAAAACAACGAAACAAATAAAGCATCGAAAGCCCAGATGTAACTAGGAGCCATCAGAAAACCCTGTGGATAAAAAAGCCACCAAGCAAAAGCATCGAGAATCACTGTAACACCACCAAAAAAGTGGTATTAAACTTAGCCCCCAGCCTTCTTTATCATCTCTTCGTATCCCTTAAGCATACATTCGCCTTGCGCCTGCTGCCTTTCAAAACCAGATAAATGTGCAGTTTCTTCCGAACACTTGACCTCAAGCTTGTAAATATCATAGAAATTACTAGCATACGCAGCAAGAGCATCAGCACTAGTAGCATTTGTCTTCCACTTTCTTGCTGGAGTATCCTCGATACCAGACTTGAATTTGTTCTTAAGTTTAGATTCATCCAATAGTGGAGCAACTTTTACCACAGACATCACCCTCTAATTTTTTTTATGGTGTTTAAATAAACGTCTAAGTATATAAACTTTTCTATCAATTATTCATTTGAATTGAATACATTCCACAAATTATTTAAAATAACAAGAAGTTTAACCAACTTACCAAATTTGATATCATTTTTCCTATACATCATATAAAAGTAAACTGCTAAATCAAAAAATTCAGATTTTACTTCAGGATATAAATCAATTTTAACCCAAATACCTTTATATTTTTTATGACCAGCATTTGCTTTTTTCCTACATTCCTCTATAAAATGTTCATCAAAACCAACAAAACAATTAAATAGTAAATCTTTAAACTCATTAAAATCCAAATTAGGGTCATCAAACTTTTTCACTTAACCACTCTCCTTTTCCTTTTTGTTTTGGTTTCTTCTTGTTTTTTCTGTTCTTTCAAACGCCGTTTAACTTCATATTCTGTAATTGTTTGCTTTATAAGTGTTTTTGGCAACATAGTTTTTGAGTGAATAAAATCAACATCCTTAATACCTTGACTAACATAATGAAGAATCTTTGCTTTCTCAATACTTATATCAAGTTTCTTTTCCTCAGCCTTTACCAAATCACCACGTTTAGACCTTATAAAAATAGGCATCAAAGGAGTAATATCATCAAACAACATCTTAAGCAAAACTGGTGAACTATAAAGGTCAACCCTATCAATAAATATTTGTTTATCAGTATTAACTATAACAGGCAACCTAGCTTCATTTATTTCAACAATATCACTATAAACAAAATATTCTGGGTCAATATTAGTATCAATTATTTTAAATGGAACACCAAGAACTCTGCATGCCAACATTAAATCAAGAAAAACCTCTGAACTAATAAATTTTTCACATAAAGGACATTTGTATTGGTATTCGTGTAATCTAACAGACCTTATAAACAATATCACAGCCATTTTCACATACCCTCTTTAACAAATATACCTTTAAGACGTATCAAATTAATTAACAAACTATCAACTTCATACTTAAATCTTTTATAACCCATATGAACAGAATAACCAGATAAAGAATTAAACAAACGCTCAACCGAACGATAACACTGAGTATAAATTTGATTTTTTCTCAAATCATCACCAATCATTGAACGTATTATTGACAATAATTCAATTGTAGAAGCACACTCAGCTTCCAAAGCAATAAATAAATTTGGTGGAATATTAATTTTTTCACTATCAAAACCAGTCAACACTTTAGCGTACAACTCAGATGCAACATAATCATTAGGAATCCAATTCTTAAACTTAGCAAAAAAACCAATTTTTTTATTCAACTCCTTAATAACATTAAGTTCAACAAACTCAGCCTTCTCTTCTTCAATTTTTTCTCCATTAACAGAAGTAATATCATCAAAATCAGTTTCTTCATTCTGGTTTTTCTTCACCCTCAATTCTTTCTCCCTCTGTCTTCATTCTTGTTTCTTCCATAGTCCTCTTAATAATTGTCATAGATGAACGATATGTTCTAAGCATTTCACCTATTACATCCCTAACTTCACGTTTCAAATCATCAAGCTCTTGTTGCATCCTTTTTATGTCTTCAAGACTTTTAGTAAATTGATTTATATAAGCAATTTTCCACTGTTGAACCTTTAAATCACACCCCTCTTTGTATATTGCAACTTCTTCTAATCTGAAGAAAATATCTTGAATTTTATCAGGCTCAATATGAAGTGAAATAAAACCTCTATCCCAATCTATATCATAACAGTATAACGTTCTAACACGTCTGTCAAAAACCCAATCTTTAGGGTATGTAACAAACTGTGGAACACCAGAAACAACCCAATAATAGTTTGCATCTCTACCCTTAACTTTCATTTTGTAGTATGGTGTACCATATATTGGTACTAAATCTTCAAACTCACCAAGAATTACACGTGTACCACGAAAATCTCTTATTTCCAAAACCTCTTTTGGTTTACGTATATGACGCCAAACCCAAGTAAAAGGGTCAATCCTTTCTTTTTGAAGTTTCAGTTGCTGGACAAAACTTCTTGGTTCTTTTTCAATTTCAACTTCTATTTCTAAATCAGATTCATCATTTTCCTCTTTCTTTTTTTCCTCTTTTTTGCCCAACGACTTAAAAAAATTTCTGAAACTCACAAAAACACCTCCACAATTGTTTGTGAAAAATTAGGAGCATCAATAAGCCATTCATGGATAATACCAGGAAAGATAACTGTATACAATGTTATAACAAAACCAACAATAACAATTGAAAACGATAACCAAAAAGCAAAACTTGAATAATATTTAGGTATAAACAAGATAAATGGTAAGAAAAACAAACCCATAACAAATTCAGCAACATAAAAAGGAAACTCAACAGCAAATGTAATAACTCTAAAAACATTCAAATAAAAACACTTTTGAATAATATCAAACACTTCTGGGTGATTCATTAAATATTGAGTTGTCGGTAAATCAAAATATGCAAATATATTAGGTGATGTATATGCTACAAAATAACCATACTGATATGTTATACTTGGCATACAAGTTGTAGGAATACCGTGTAAACTAAATGCAAAAACGTGTAAACTTTCATATAACCATGGTGTTGTTGTAATTATATTAGCAATAAGGTAAATATAAAAAGAAAAAGAAATACCAATAACAACACCTAAAAAAATGGAAAGTTTGCTTGACCTCAAAATCAATATCCTTCCTCCTGTCTTTTAACATTTATTAATGCTTTATCCATATACGCTCTATAAAAATCTTTCGCACTGAAACCTGCTAGAATCACTGATTGCATCAAGAAATGCCACAAATCAACAAGTTCCTCAAGAAACTTTTCAGGATTAAATTTTTTAGGCTTTTTCCACCATTTCCAGTTTGTTTCATCCATAGCCTCAGCAACCTCTTGAGCCATAGCAATACAAAGACCAGTCAAAGTTATTGGTTTTTTCTCTGAATTTGCTCTGTTAAAATACATTTTCATTAACTTTTTTTGTGTATCAAACATTTCTTCTAACATATCCATTTAATCAACCTCCTTTATTTTGTAAATAATTATTAAGAAAATCTTCAATACGACTAAGTCTTTCATCAAAAACTTCAACTATTCTTTTAAAAGATTCAACATCCATTTTAATTGTCTGTAATAGACCAATAATCATTTTTAAAAATTTTTCTTCTTCAACCTCCATTTAACCACCTCCAATTTCTTTCCGTGGAGCAACATAATACCCTAAATACATAGCAGTAGCACGTTTACTATTCTGAAATTGGTCATAAACAGCAAACCTTATAGTATTACAATCACCAAAATTAATTTCAGTAAACATTGAATTCTTAATAATTTTCAAAACATCTTTAAGAAAACTCCTATCAAAAGATGACTTACAGAAACCTCCATGAACAATATCAACATCATAACCATGAATAATATCACTTTTAAGACTTACAGTAAAATCAATACAACCATAATCTGTTTTTATTGAAAAATTATCACCATTAGATTCAAAAGTAACTAACGAACCATGTGAAGAATCAATAATAGCTTTAAACACATTGTAAAAAACTTTAGAATCAATCACTACATAAACATCACTACCATATTTTGGTTTTCTTTCACTAAAACTTTTTAAGTAAAAACCATCAACACACTTAGATGGTTTTGGAACAAAAGTTTTAGCAACCTCACAAATATACAAACAATAATAATTACCTTTAGAACCAAAATGTAATATATCATCATACCTCAAATCTTTTATATATAACCAAAAATCATCAACATCAATAGGATATAAACCTGGCTCATAAGCATCAAACTCAACTTTATTAATTATTGCTTCAAACATAGTAACATTAAGACCATCACGAACAGAAAAATACATACCATCATCCTTCAACTCCAACACACCATAAGAACTCATTCTACTAGCTATATCAAAAACCTTTCTTATTTTATAAACAGGAATTGAAAAAATTAAATCACAATCCATACAACCACCTCCTTAATACATTTCTTTACTATCTTCTTCAAGCCATTTATTTACACATTCATCACACCAACCTTGGTTTGATGCGTATTCCCACCAAGAAATCTCCTTACCACAATTAACACAATGCTTATTAGGTAAATTTTTAGACTTACAATATTTTTCGATGAAATCAGTAACTTCAAATTCACATAAATGTAATGCTGTATACCAAGGTTTCATTAACTCAAAACATAACAACTCTATATCATCCATATAATCACCTACTATAAATTTGGTTAAAAACATCAACCTCACCAGAATTATATTTATCACAATAAGGTTTGAATATACAACCATTACACTCCCAATCAAATTCTGGGCCTGGTGGAACAGTTTTTGTTAACAAACACCTATCAAGTTCTTTTGCTTTCTCAACAAGTTTTTCAAATGCTTCTCTAACAGGTTTTTGGTCTTTAAACCTACGAATATCAAGTGTTTGAATATCAGTAGTATAACGGTGAGAAATAAGAAAAATATCAAACAACTCCCTACTAAACATAACAGCATAAGCATTAGCTTGCAAATAATACTGAATTGGAACTTCAGACATAGTATTAAGTGCAGCCTTAGTATATTTGAATTCATAAATTTTTTTATCAGTTATAACATCTGGATGACCTTTTATTGTAATAACCCTATTCTCATATCTTGCTTTATATAAACCAGGAACTTCAAATCTTGCTCCTTTAAACTCTGGAATACCAGAAACCACTTGTGGCAACGCCCTGTGAAATAATGTACCATCAAGCATATTAGTATTTGTTGGTGTTTTTAAATCTGTCAACCTTGATAAGTAAGACCATCTTTGACAATATGGTAGTTCAGAAACATTATAAACTCCTATTATTGGTTTATAATCTGGTCTTGTACTAAGACCAACAATATTTTTTCTCATCATCCTACAAACTTCATCATCAACAATTATACCAAGACTATGATTAACTTTATCAATCTTAATCTTCATCAGAATCACCAAACCGATACTTCCAATCATGAACAGCATTACAATACCTACATTTCCATACTACTGATATAGAATCTTTTTCAAAAAACACTACAACATCTGTTCCTTCAGTACCATTAGCCATATCACAAACATCACAAAAAAGTGTAAACTTAATATCCACATTAATCACCACCATGAGTTTTTTGCCAAATTATATCAAAAAAATTCTGATTACTAACCTTAAACATATCAGTAACACCAAAAGGAGATTTAACAAGAACAGAATAAAAATCACCCTCATAAATTTTCATAACAAAAATAAAATCTATATAAAAATAAAGCCAATCAACAACATCAATCTTCTCTATTTCTTCAATAGTACCATCACTTGTCCTAACCTTTTCTGACGTAAGCCAAGCCGTAAGAAAACAATTCAACTTATGAACACGTGAAACATTTATAAACGGAAAAATCAACGATTCAGTCCTTCTATTAATATCAGACCAATCACCAGGATTACTTGGTCTGATACGGTTTGGGTGCTTAACCACCCATTCCTCCCTAACAATTGTCCTTATATTACTTATACCATCAACAACCACTGACCTAACCTTATCTTGCCTAGCAAGTTGTATCAATTCTTTTATAGCTGATTCTATATTAGCAAGCGTCTTAACTGCATCCCTTTGATAATTCTCATCAAATGCAAGACAATCTTTGATTATAATTTCTTTATTATTGAAATATAACTTTTTAGTTTGTTCAGCCCTTTTCTCCAAATCAACATAAAATATTGGAGGAGGACAAGTCATAGATGAAAATGACTTACCAGAACCTGGTAAACCAGCTATCAAACATATAAAGTTATCTATTGTCTCAACCATCTTCAATCACCTCAATATAAATAAAAATTGAAGGAATAAAATGACTTTATTCCTTCAACCATGACTTTTTAGATTCAACAGGTGCCTCAGGAGTTTTCACTTCACCTGTTGTAGTGACTTCTGGTTCCTCTGGTATAATCTCAGATATTGGTATAATATCACCGACACGAACGTTGTAAAGGTTTCTGTCACCGTATTTTTCTACATCCTTTGTTACTATCACTTTACCTATTACCAGATAATCACTGTGAGGCTTAACAATCTCAGCCATCTTTGGGTCATTGAATAGACAACTGTATAACTCACCTAGATGGAAGAACTTTATCGAAACAGCACCAGTCTTCAATGTTCTATACATTTGCTCTGAGTCAAACGAATCAGGCGTTGTTGCTAAAATTATATCCTGGTCACCTATGGAGCCCTTACCGTTGTTCTTTACAATCTCTGGGAATGCTTTTATAACTGCTTCCCTTTCTTCTTCAGAAAGCCTCCTTACAGGAGACACAACCCTTGTATAACTTTTCACAATATCCTTACCATACTTTTCTTCAAGCCTTTTCAATAAATCTTTTGACAAGATTCATTCCTCCTTTTCACTTTTTGTACCGAATGGCTCAAGCCATTCTTTAGTACAAATGAGGTATCTCCTCTTTCAAAACAATTCTAAATCCATATTCGTAATTTCTTTCAACAAACTATCTATAAACTCAACATCTTTTGATTCTGAAACAAACCTTTTACACATTAAAAGAAAACCAAAAATATCATTCTTTATTTTTTTCCTTTTCCTTTCCAAATCTTGGAGATTCTCATCTTGACATCTATCAGGAGGTAAACTACACATACCATCTTGACACCTCATTCTATCACCTCTCATAACATTTAAAAGCACAAGTATAATCAACTTTAAATGGACATTTACGACAATACTTTTCAGCAATCTTTCTTTTCAACTCAGCCAATAATGATTCTTCACGCATAGTAGCTTGAGATAATAACAAATTAAACCTAAATTTGTCATTTTTCTCCAACTTATCTATTATTTCAAGTTTTTGTTTGTTAATATCAACAACATCTTTATACGACATTGTCTTCATCAACAACCACCTTTGGTTCAGCTTTTTTTATAGTAACTTTAACATCTTGTTTATTATCAATAAACTCATCAATTCTTTTATTTTTCTTATCAATCTCAATTATACCTTCAAGAATATCAACTACAAACTTAGCATTATTCAATGCAAAACGCCAATTATTAACTTTGATACACTTCCTTATATCTTTCAAAGCCTTAACAATTGATTTTTTCTCTTCAACAAACATTTTACTAACCTCCAAATTGGTCAAGAACAGCATTATCTAAATTAAGATACTCCTTAATTATAGGTTCATATTCCTCATTTATTTCAAAACCAACACCATACCTACCTAACTCCCTAGCAACCTTTAACGTTGTCCCACCTCCAAGAAATGGGTCCAAAACAATATCATTTTTAAATGAATAAAATTCAATCAATGGCCTAACCAAATCCTCAGGATAAGGAGTAGGATGTTTCGAATGAGTTTCAGGATTAACATCCCAAACAGTAGTCATAAAACTTCTGTATTTTTCAATATTAATCTTATTAACCATTGGGTACTCTTTGCCTATCCTAACTCCTTTTCTCAGTATTAATATAAACTCATGAGTTGGAAATGGATAATATCTCATTGGATATGGATTTGACAACACTGGATTTGGTCTTGTTGCTGCACCTTTAGGCTTATTCCAAATTATAACTGTCATAAACTTAAACCCAATCTTCAAAGCCATTTGAAGGAAATCTGAATAACACGGATACAACTCACCATCATAAGTATAATCATTTATATTTATACAACAAAAACGACCATATAACAACACTCTATGCATCTCTTGAAGACATGCATACATTTTATCCAAATATTCTTCATAAGATTTGTACGCCATGTGACCTTTCATTTTGAAATATGGTGGCGATGTTACAATCAAATGCATCGAATTATCACGAATCATATACATATCACTAGAATCACCAAAAAACACATCAACCATATAACCACTAATATGTTTATATGGCTTATTCACCATCTAACTCACCACCCCTCAATAATACCATAATTAATAACTCAGTTGGCAAATAAATTTGAATATTATTATGCAACTGCCCAACATCATACTCCAAACAAAGAACCACTTCCTCACCCCGATTACAAATACAATACAATCCTTCACTCTTAAGATTATTAACCAATAATACCCCCTGTGCACGAAAAATAGTTTTATATTCTATTTCCCTATCCACCATTTCCTCTTCAACTTCTGTATCAATACCCATACCTTTTATGGTATGCACAACAAACACTGGAGATTTAAGACGTACCCGCCTCATTTCCACCGCATCCTACTACTTCCCACATCAGGCCAAAATGTATATCCACAATTATAACACTCATAATATTCACGTTTCTTTCCTTTTATCTCAATCTCCTTTAATACCATATCATAACGACATACTGGACATATCACCTACTCACACACTCCTTAACTCACCTGAGCTAATAAGTCAACTATTTTTAAAAATAACACTCTATCAGTAACACGATTCAAATCTGGTTTTCTTCCAAATATCTCCTTATAAGTTTCTGACGCCATTTCAAACAACATTTTTATTTGTTCTTTGTCCATTCCATCACCCCAAAACATGATGAAAAAGCATGAAATAATGCACAATTAAAACAAAAATACCTATTACAAACTGGACATTTAACTTTAGTTTCTTTACCACAAACACAACATTTTTCACCCACCTAAACCACCTCTTAATTATTCTAAAAAATCCATTCTTGCCCCTACTGGAGAATCATCCTTCCAATCAAAACTTTTTATAATAAACCGCTCAACACTATCAGGAATTACTTTCATCACATCAGTAACTCCTTCAGAACCTAATTTAGCATAAACCAAAATAACAGGTTTTGTTGAAACTTTTGGAACTATAACAATCTCTTTATTTTTTGTAACATAAATAACATGCCTATCTTCTCTTACAAACTTCTCAATCCATCTATTCAACTCACTAACATCATCAAAAATTATTCTCACTTCCTTTTCCTCCTTTTTATGTGAATTTGTTTGAAAGGCATACTAAGAAAATCTGGATGAGTAAGATATTCAAACGGAATAAACAATACTTGACGTGGTTTACCAACACCAATTTCATCTAAATGAATCCTATTTAAATCATCACCCAAAAATCTTCTAAGATTCAATGAATCTAAAAATGATATTTTCAAACCTCTTACTACAAAATGATGGTTTAAACCACCACTTTTAGAAACCCTCAACTCAGGCTCTTTACCAAACAAATACTTCATATTAAAGTACGTTTTCATCAACTCCAAAACAGTTGGATTATCTTTATCAACAGTAACCCTCATTTCAATGACCTCTTTCTATTACTGGTATTCCCAAATCTGGATTCAATCTTGCAAAATCTCTAAACCACTTTTCATTATATTCCTTATGAACCCTAGAAACATCACCTTCCAATCTGTAAAAAACCATATATCTGTAAAATAGGTCAGTTTCAAACGTAACACCAGTACCTCTATGAACATTATCAAAACCAAAAGCTACCTCAGATTCAGCCTCATCAATATCAATTTCCTCTAACTCTGTATTTATTGTATAATCAATATAACCGTAACCAAGTGATTGAATTATAGTGAAAAAAGCAGCCAAAGCCCTATCAAGAACATCATCAAATTCACTAAAATCATATTCTTCTGGATGGTCAGTATAAAGCCAAGTCCTAAACTCAGCAAAAGGCTCAGGTGTCCTCCTCTTTTTACCAGTAACAACACCTATATACAACCTCATCTCCTGCATACGATACAACCTCTTTTCTTCCTCTTTCTCCTCAACACCAATAAGTTTTCTAATTGCATTCCTAATACGCTCCCTAAGTGAAACCACATTAAACTTCCCCCTTCAAAAACTTAACATACTCAACAACTAACTCTTGAATTAACTCCTCAACACTCATACCCTTTTCCTCAGCCTTCTTCTCAAGAACCTCCAAATCCTCATCAGACAACTTATCAAGAGGCTCAGACATAACACATCACCTACACATCATACTTAATTTCATCAAGATAATATTTTGTAACATTACCTCTTGTTATAGGCTTAGCACCAATACGTTTCAAAAATTTATATATATCAGTAAACCCATAATCAGAAAACTCTTTTAACTCATCAACACTAACTGGCCTTGAACGTAATAAACTAACCATTTTATCATCAACAGGAATACTTGCTTTACTATATTTAATAATTTTATCAGTAATATATTCAACAATCTCACTTTTAGAAGCAGTATCATTCCATGCATAAAAAGAAACTCCTGTTTTTTGAACCTCAGAAATAAACCTAGGCGAAATAGGTTGATAAAAATCAGAACAAACCTCTTTTACAATAGAAAAAATATAATTATAATCATCAATATCAAACTTAATACTGTTTAATTTCTTTTCAATATTTGCCCTTAAACTAATTTCAAAAGATAAATCTCTTTTAAAACCCAATACTTTATTAACAAACTCATTATTAAAAACATCAGGTTCAGGAGATACAACAGTAAAACGGTCAATAAACGCATCCCTTAAATGACGCTCCAAAGTAGCATATGTATGTGCACCACACCAAACAACAGAATCAACATCATATTCTATTCTACCATTACGTATAACAATTTCATACTCACCAAAAGCATCAACAATTTCCTCTTCACTCAAATTAGAAAATTTAACATAAGAAACCGCAATTCTTCCCTCCTCAAGAGCAGTCAAAAACGCACCAATAAACTTTGAATCAAAATTATCAAAAATAGATGTCATCTCTGGAATAATAATAATATCATTAACCTTAAATTCAGGTGGTTTAAATTTATCACCAACAGCACTACCAGTCAAAGATTGACGAGATGCATCAGACAAAAATGTTTTCCTAATAAAATTAGGTAACAAATCACTAAAAACCCTAAGAATTGTTGATTTTAACCAACCCTTCCTCCAAAAAAGCAAAACATGTTTTCGTATCCTACCAACATCAATACTTTTTGGTAGTGTTTTTTGTAACCTCCATGATGCCAATGAAAGCATTAACTCATCACTAGCCATCTCACCCAACACCCCAAACAACTCTTTGAAATATTTAACAACATCAAAATATACTGAATC
>Ga0190363_1000491_pt1 | contig 23238 bp, 20 predicted proteins | sample 48721867_MG_FD_161272 | JGI IMG/M metagenome (GOLD analysis project Ga0190363, IMG submission 161272) | Hydrothermal vent microbial mat bacterial communities from Southern Trench, Guaymas Basin, Mexico - 4872-18-6-7_MG | ecosystem: Environmental > Aquatic > Marine > Hydrothermal vents >... | reverse complement strand
GCCATAAAGTCTATTCTTTGTGAATACAGTGATAATTCTGGTTCTTCTTCTACATCACGGCCTATGAAGAAGTTACCTTCCTTTGTCTGAACTATATAAGGTACTCCTGGTGTATCCCAGTCTATAACCAATGGTCTAAATGCTGGCTTATAGGCTTCGGTTAACATAACGTGTCGTGGCATATTCTTTATCGGAATATCTATACCTAGTGGTTTAAGTAGATCGCGTGAATTGCTTCCAGCAGCTACAACGACTATATCAGCTTCTATTACTCCTTTACTTGTTTCAGCCCCAGTTATTTTTCCATTCTTAGCAGTAAGTTTCTTAACTTCTGTATGAACTTCTATTCTAACACCTTTATCCCTTAATGCTTTATAAAATGCAAACAAGGTGTCAAAAGGATAGGATTTACCAGCGGTTGGGTCAAACATAACGCTAACTATGCCATCGGTTTTTATCGGTGGTACTTTCTCTTTTAATTCATCTATACCTATGATACGTGTAGGTACACCCAACGAGTTATGTAGCTTCACTAATTTCTCAAACATTTCAGCTGTTTCTTCTCTAGATGCTATCCAAATATATCCACCTTGATCATAGTATAGTCCGTATCTTCCTAGTTCGCCATCAGCATATTTCTTCCATAACTCTATACTATGCTTCATGAGAACAACATGTTCTTCTGATGTAAATGATGCTCTTATTCCAGTAGCGCATCTACCAGTAGAACCTGCGCCAATATAGCTTTTCTCGACAACGACTATATCATTAACTCCTCTTTCAACTAAATTATAGGCTATAGATAACCCAGAGATTCCCCCACCAATAATAAGTATATGAGATTTGATCATAACCTTACTCACCTTTATCTTCTCGTGTATCAATTGATTTTAGTAGAAGGTTTACTGGTATAGGGACAACTGGTGCACGTACTCGTGGGATCATGAGTTCTTCTGGTTTCTTCTTAAGCTTCCTAGCCATGATGCTTAGTACTAGTGGTATACATGTTCTACCTTGACAAGGCCCCATACCTAGTCCTAGTCTTCTCTTAAGAGTTTCTAGGTCAGTTATTCCCTCCTCTATTGCTCGTTCAACATCCTCTAATGTGATATCCTTACATCTGCATATTATTATGGGTTGTTTTTTCTCCGTTACTTCTCTACCCATATAGCTCTCACCTCCATAGCTAGTTCTTTTGGGACTTCTACTGTTACAACCCATGTTCTATTATATTCCCAAACCTTTACAACCTTACCTTTTCCCACACGTTCACCATAGCGGCTAAGTAGTACTACCTCCTTACCCTCCTTTGGTGTTGGCAAGAACTCATGAGGTAGCGTAACATATGCCTTATCAGGCTTAGATAAGTCTACTACGAATATCGCTAGTCCAGGACACTTAGATACACATACGCCACATCCAATACACTTATTCCAGTCTATCTTGGGAATACCATTAATAGTCTCCATAGATATTGCTTTGAGTGGGCATGCATCAACACATATATTGCAAGGTATTTCCTCAGGGCATTCAGCTATAGCAACTGGGCCCTTCTTCAATCTTTCTTCAGGTGGTATTAGCCCCATTTGTCTTAGTTCTTCTATAGTTATTACTCCCGTCTTCTTGTATTCAGGTACATGTGTGGACATAGTCTATTACACCTAACTCTTTTATGGAGAAGCATGTGGATTGAAAATAGGTGAAGGATACTTCTTTCTAAGTTCTTCCATCTCTTCATCGCTAACAGTTGCTTTTAGTTTGCCTTCTCTAGCTCTTGCTACAACTGGTGACATACGGTATTCGTCCCATAAGAACTTGTATAATTTCTCTCTACGTTCACGTGCTTCTTCTATATTCTTTTCACGTACAACTATATCAAGACCTGCTATTTCGCCTTCAATTATAGCTGTAGTTGCTTCCTCTATACCTGATGCATCGCCAGCAACATACATTCCTGGAATGCTTGTCTCGAGATAACGTGTCCTTAGTGGTACAAGTCCGCCTAGTTCGGGTATCCACCTCATAACGGCTCCTGCTTGAGCGAAAAGTCTAGTATCAGGTGTTAATCCTATGGCAATTAGTACTAGATCACATGGTATGCCTCTTTCCGTACCAGGTATGGGCTGGAACTTCTCGTCTACCTGGACTATGGTTGCTCCTTCAACTTTCTCCTTGCCCCATGCAGCCTTAATTGTGTGCCTTGTTAGTATTGGTACACCATATCTTCTAACCTTGGCAGCATGTACAAACCAAGCACCAATATGTGGTAAGATTTCTACTATAGCTTTAACCCTAGCACCAGCTTGTAAGAGTTGATAAGAGACTATTACTCCAACATTACCTGAACCAACGACGAGTACTTCTTCACCTGGTAGTATACCGTATTCATTCATTAATGTTTGAGCACCGCCAGCTCCCATAACACCGGGAAGATCGTTACCGGGAAATGCTAGGTATCTTTCACTAGCACCCGTGGAAGCTATAATGTACCGTGGTTTAACGCGGTAAAGCTTCTTCTTGCCCATTAAGCCTACCCATCCACCACGGAAGATGCCGTAAGCAGTGGTTTGTAGTAGAATTCTCACATTACTGTACTCCTTAACCTTCTTGGCAAGCTCCTCGCCAACTTGGAATCCTCTAAGTCCACCGAAGAGTTCTTTGGATCCAAAGAACTTGTGTGTCTGTTTAACCAGTTGGCCTCCAAGTTTAAAATGCTCGTTAACTAAGACTATGTTTAACCCATACTTGGCAAGAGCTATGGTTGCTGCTAAACCAGCAGGACCACCACCAATAACAAGAACGTCTACGTCCTCTAGGACTTCTTCATCTTCAGCTTCGAAGGGAGGATTACTTGGAGGAATATCTGCTAGTCCCTCTTGCACTTCCACCCTCATACCATCTCTAACAGGCTCGATACAAGTTCTTGTATTAGGTACACCGTCGACTTTCATGAAGCAGCTACTACACTTACCAATCATACAAAACGCTCCACGTGGTCTTTCAAGCTTGATACTCTTAGTGAAAACGTTTATACCTATAGCGTAGAGAGCTGCTGCAACACTTTCTCCTTCATAGGCTTCTACTTCCATACCGTTAAAGTAGAATTTTACCTTTCTACCACGCTTAAAAGTTATGATTGGATGCTCCCAAATACGTTTATCATGTGTCAAACTGCTCGGCAATAATTAGATCCCTTCCAATAGTTGTATTAGAGGTAGAAAATAAATTTTGTATATAAGCATATTTTTAGTATCTCATAATGCTAGCTCTAGTACTCTAGTATAAGGTATATTCAAATATACTATACCATTACTTATATGACTAATATATTGTAAGTCTATGACAAGCTTGCTGATCTCGCGATATATCTCCTCAACAGCCTTAGACATAGCATGCACTGGTCGGACAACTACAAACGATGATATAACGCCTTTAGTGATGTCCATGACAATGTCACCTACTATTCCTATAAGATAACCATGTGAATCATACACTCTTGACCCTACAATAGAGCGTACGGTAAGGTATCCAGGTATATTTACTCTAAGAGCTAGACATAGTAGGAATGGTAGAGTAATAATTATTGACGTAGCAATAAGGTAGAGCGTCATTCCTATACCTCGGTACATTAATGCTAATATAAGCAGTATGATAGCGAAAAACACTAACCCAGCTAAGCCAATGATTTTACGGGGTCTCTTACTATAAGTATAGTCAACTACTACTGGGTCAAGGTAAGTATATAAATACCTCTTTAACTTCAAGAGTGTTTTTGGTGCAAGTACATAATACTTCCCCCTAAGCGTATATAGTAGTTTATATGGAATTACTTGAAGAATTAAGCCAACCTTAATAGCTGGTAACAATATTTTAGCAAGTATAACCGCAACTATTATACCTCTCTTATCAAACACTAAGTCAACTATATACCCTGCTTGAGAACCATCCATAAAATAGGCTTTAGAGTAAAGCAACTTATGCTTGACCCGGGCTGCTCTCCTCTGATATGATGTTCTTATACCTCCTTAAGTATCCTGTGAATACCACTGAAATAAGTAGGACTAGGGCTGGAGTAGCTATTACTAAAATAGGATTCCTAAGCCATAAGTTGTAGCCAAAGAGTATAGCAGGTATACCTATCACTGTGTATATAGTTTCTGCAATCATTGTTAGCTTAATGCCCATCTTTTTAGCGAACACACTATAAGCTAATGTATGTAATGGTGTGGAAGAAAGCACAATTGTTAGTAGTATGAGTGTAAACCAAGGATTCTCTGATGTAGATGCTGTAAGTAATAGTAGACCAGCTAATAGGCTCCTTGCAGTGAACGCTATTGTAGGATCTTTTACAGCTATGATCAATTGCGCTATACTGAACATAACGCGTGATAATACTGTAATTGAAGCATAAAATAATCCTATCCCAATAATGTTTAAACCAATGTATTCCTTAACATATACTGGTAGGAAAGGATAGTAAATATTTAATGCGAATACAACTATACTTGCATAAACTATTAATGGAATATAGAGTCTAAGAGAACCCCTTGCCACATTTTCTTTAACCTGTTCCTCTATGATAACATAAGGTTTAAGCAAGAAAGTCTGAACCACTAATGTAATCGAGGTTATAATCGATATTAAACCTATGAATGCTTCTACATGCATATTTGAAGCAATAAACGAGAATAATGCACATCCTATGAACCCGTAAAGCCATGATCTTGTAGTAATTCGTTCAAGTATCTTAGGTTTTAGAGGATCAGGTATTCTAATTGACGATCTTATCAACAAACTGTAAGCTTTACCTAGATATCCTGCAAGGGTAAGTAGTAATGCTAATACTACTAACCATGAATAAGTGATGTTTAAGCTAATACCAAGTGCATATGTGATTATTAATATGATAGCTAGTACTATATTCAATAAGTTTACGAGTTTCTTATATCTATAGATAATTAGTGATAACGTTATTGATATTATAGACGATATAATAAAAGCAATTACTACATAGGCTATGTTATTCAATAATAATATTGTAGCTAGGAATGGATACCAGGAAGTAAACGTTGATAGAGATACGGTTAATATACCTATAGCTAGTGCTTTATTCTTCAAAGATCCTCTACCTTAGATTTCTTCACGTTCACCAGTGGTAGTATCTATTATGAATGTCTTATTCTTTTCTTCTATGATTAGGAATAATTTGTATGCGTGCAACCTGCTCAACACGTTTACTGTTGCAGGAAATATTGACTTTACTCTCCTCATGGCAACCCAAACCATTTTCTTCTTGGCAAGTTTTTCTGCTTCCTCAAAGCTTATACGCTGAGGAATTACATCATCTTCTCTTGCTTCCTCCTTGTACGTTTTCGGCATAGAATCCGCTAAGAATGTTAATCCTCTTACAAGATCTATTGCTACATACCCCTTCACTCTCCTTGGCTCCCTTAATACCCCTTTCAGTAATACTTCTATGTGATAGAACATATACGGATAATATATTTTCCTTAATATCTTACTTTCAACTTTAATTAATGGTGCCACCACTGTGAGAAGCTTACCCATACTTAATCCTCAACACATAAACTCTAGGCTACAAGGATTATGAGGTATATAAAAAAGTAGTTGTATTAGATTTATATGTTAAATGTTAAAGGTAGTCATCTCATGTTAGTGTAGAGTTGTAGCTTTTATGAAGGCTTTGACTATGTCCATTTCTCTAGCAATTATCATACTAGTAGCCTTGGGTTTTGCCTCACTCGCTGTTTCAGCCTTTTCACCTAGTAAAGGTGTAGTCATATACTTGAATGTTTTCTCTATGAACTCTGGTTCAGGTGGTGTGGTTACCTTGCTAACAACGTATGTTACAAGGGTTGCTAGTGGGAATGATATGAGTAGCTCATACCACCAAGCCGCGAAGTCAGGGTCTGCTACAAGTCTAGCATAGCACCATAATACCCATACGATACCGGAAACAATTGTTGCTACAACTGCTGCTTTTAGTCCCTTAGCGGCACTTCCTTCAATTATTGTTGCACCAATTGCTGTTAATACGAATACTATTATTGGTAGTAGTATTGCTATTATCCACCAGTAAGTATTCATTAGCTCTGCTGGGAATATTAGCTTCTTGACATAGCTCTTCCATAATATTACTCCTACAGCACCAGTAACCATTCCAGCAAATGCGCCAGTAGTAGTCATCTTTCTCCAGTGAAGTGATAATAACATTAGTGGTCCAAATGCTGAGCCCACGCCACCCCATGCAAATAGTACGAATAGGTATACTGATTCACCGAATAATAGTGCCCATGCAAGTGCTACTATTCCTAGGACGAATGTTATTATACGACTCCATAATACTAGTTTCTTCTCCTCAGCCTTGGGGTTAATGAAGCGGTGATATATGTCCTCCATTATGGCTGAAGCACTAACTAGTAGCTGCGAGTCGGCTGTGGACATCATTAGGGCTAATGGAGCTGCAAGTACTACACCTGCAAGAGCTGGTGGAAGCCATGCTATTGCTAGGGTTTGTAGTGAGTATTCTGCGTCAGGTGCTATTAAGTTCTCAGTGCTACCAAATTCTACACGCGCCATCCATCCAACGCTTTCAGCTAAGTAGTATACTACTAGTAGTAGAAGAAGGGCTGTTATTGCAGATTTCTTTAAGTCCTTTACGTTCTTAATGCCCATGAATCTCACGATTATGTGTGGATTACCAGGCCACCCAAAGCCTATTGCGAGATATGATAATATGATTACAAGTAGTAGTACGCCTGAATACTCGTAGCCCCAGAAGTTATTCAAGCTCACAAGTTTGGGATCTGTTTCGGCCATCTTCTGTAGTAGTCCGCCGATACCACCGTACTTAGCAAACCCTACTCCTGTTATTATTAGTAATCCTATTAGGGCCCACCAGCCCTGTACGTAGTCTGTCCAACATACGGCGAAGAATCCTCCTAATACTGTATAGATTATCATTATTAGAGCTCCAATAACTATCCATGTAGTAATTGCTCCTCCGCCAGCTATAGCTGAGAATACCTTAGCCGCAGCAGTGAATTGTGCTCCAACATAAGCTGTAAGGAATATCAATATGATTATGGCTGCTGTAGCTCTTAATACACCCTTTGTATCATTGAATCTTGCCTCCAAATAGGCTGGAATAGTTAATGCTCCTACAACTTCAGTATAACGTCTAAGTCTCTTAGACATTAATGCCCATACACCAAGGTCTCCTATGCCCATGAAGCATCCAATAGTATTCCATGTAGCGTTTATACCCGATGAGAAACCTTCACCTGGTAATCCTAAACCTACCCAACCGCTCATCTCGCTTGCACGTTCGCTGAAGGCAATAACGTAGGGTCCTAGTCTTCTTCCACCTAGGAAGTAGTCGCCAATGGTCTTTACAGCTTTCTGTAATATTATTCCTATTATCAATACTATCGCTAGGTATACTCCTAGGGATACGAACATGACCGTTGAAGCTTCAGGTGAAACTTCAACAGCCATAACCTACACCTCCTCTACTCTTTTTCGCGGAATACTCCGAACACTAATTCAATTGCTATTAACATTGCTATTATCTGGATAATTATCTGGATGATGAAGAAGGCTAGAGCCCCACTGGCATCTGGTGTGCTCACAGTGGACACCATATGGTAATGGTTTGTAGTAGATAAAAAAATTATCTATTTTACTAGTAAAACCTGTGTATAGTTTTAAAAGACAAAAACACTGTTATAATAAAGGTTTGGTAATATTTGTTTCTGTATTATTGATTATATCATTATATTCTTATTTTTGAGCCTATTCTCTTCTCTAAGGCTAACTTATAGGCTAGTCCAGCAGCACAAGCATCTTGTATAGCTAATCCAACACTCTTAAACACGGTAATACCTGCTCCTTTTCTTCCAGGTTTCTTACCTGCTACTACTTCACCTAGTTCAGCTATCTCATCTAGTTTTAATAGTCCCTTCTCAATAGGTATCCTTATATCACCTGTTTCCTCCATAACAGCTTCTCTAGAATCAACCACTATGCTTTCAGCCCTGCAAATAACCTCATCGTCAAGTGCACGTGCATCCTTCATATGCGCTCCAATGCTTACAACATGTACTGGTGGTTCAAGAGCATCACCGAATACTACGGGTTCCTTGGTTGTAGTAGCTTCTACTACTATTCTGGCACCACGTACAGCATCTCTAGGATCTTTTGCAACATATGTGTCGAATCCAAGACCTTCTACATAGTCCTTGTATTTTTCTAAAGCCTGCTTCCTTATATCATATATTCTAACCTTTACTGGTTTAAAGTATTCTACTATGAATTTAAGTTGATACCTTGCTTGATACCCGGTACCTATAATAGCTATATCACCTTGCTCCTTAGGAGCCATATATTTAACTGAGACAGCTGAAGCAGCAGCTGTTCTAAGTGCTGTAAGTACTCCCCCTTCTAGTACAGCTAATGGGGAACCATTTATGGAATCAAAGAGTGTTACAATGGCTTGAATAGTTGGTAACCCTCGTTCGATATTAGATGGTATAACATTTACAATTTTTACGCCAACACCATAACCCGGTACATAGGACTGCATTATACCCCACCAATTACCTTCAACCCACATAACAGTTCTTGGCGGAGTAACTGTCTTGCCCTCAGAGAATAATTTGAAGGCCTTAGCGATCTCATCAACTAGTATGCGTGGCTTCAATAACTCTTCAAGATCACTTCCACTGAGAATGAGTATTTCAGGCAATATATACACCCCTAGAGAAACACATCTCCTACTACATTAAACATTGTGTCAAAGTAGAATTAAGCTTTACCTAGTAATAGTCAATACCTGATCTAGATATAAAGTGATTAGAGCAGATACGAATCTTTTTGATTAGGGATTTTAATATTTAATATCTTTAGGTGCTAGCACGGTGGTTTCCATATGTATTATTGGTAGTATTCATGTTGACTTTATTATACGTGTTCCTAGGATTCCAAGTATAGGTGAAACTATTCTGGGTGAAGGCTTTGAGATCCATCCAGGTGGTAAGGGTGCTAATCAATGTATTGGAGTTGCCCGTTTAGGTGTTAGAGCATCCCTAGTTAGTAGAGTTGGTAATGATTTTCTAGCTGATATGGCATTAAAGAACCTTAAAACTGAAGATAACGTTGTATTAGATTATGTTAGTACTGTGGAAGGAGTTCATACTGGTGTTGCCTTTATTCTTGTTGATTCCTCTGGTGATAACATTATTGCTGTTGCTCCAGGCGCTGATATGTATGTTTCTCGTAGTGACGTAGATAAAGTTCTAAAGTCAATACATGGTTTTAAGGCGTTGTTAGTTCAGTTAGAGATACCATTAGATACAGTAGCTTATGCTTTAGAGAAATTCCATGAGAAGGATGTTTTAACTATACTTAATCCAGCACCTGCTGTTGTGTTACATGAGAGTATTTACAAGTACGTTGATGTTCTTACACCTAATAGTACTGAGCTAGGGATACTCGTAGGATTAGATATAGGCTCCTTAGATGACGTGATACATGCTTCTAGGAAGCTCCTTAAGGCCGGTGTTAGAATAGCGGTGGTAACAACCCTTGGGGCTAATGGAGCTGTTGTTGTTACAAGGAATAGAGTTGTTCATCTACCAGCATTTAAAGTAAAGGCCATTGATACTACTGGTGCTGGTGATGCATTTAATGCAGGCCTCGCTGTAGCTTTAACTGAAGGTATGGGTATTATTGATGCAGTCCTCTTTGCTAATGCTGTAGCAGCGTTAAGTACAACCAAGATGGGTGCCCAAGAAGGGCTACCTAGAAGGGATGATGTCGAAGACTTCATTAAACGTCACGGTTTAAGCTAGTATTATCCAGAATATCTCGTAGAGTATCCATCCGGTTATAACGCTTACTGTATTGAATGGAATACTTATTCTTATGAAGTCCCAGAAACTTACTTGATATCCACGTTTTTCTAATATCCTTACAGCTGTTACGTTAGCTGACGCTCCTATATATGTTAGGTTTCCTCCAAGTGTTGTACCTAGCAGCAAGGCCCATGCAATAGTTATTGGTTCTACTCCTAGACTATTAGCTATTAGTACTACTACGGGTAACATAGTTGTTGTGTAGGGAACATTATCTATGAACGCTGATATTAATACGGATAACCAAACTAACAGGCTAGTAACTATGACTATGTTACCTGAACTTGTACTCACTATCCAGTTAGCAGCTAGATTAGCTAGTCCATGTTTTGCAAAAGCACCAGATAACGTGAATACTCCTATTAGGAATAGTAATAGTTTCCATTCAAAGCCAGCTACTAGTGCATGTTTCACACTCTTATAATCTCTATGAATTAATCTAGTTATTGTTAATCCTCCAACAGCTATTAACGCTATTAAACTTAATGGCAAATGAATAACGTGTCTTAAACTAAGCAATATTATCTTTATCGTTAGGAACAATGATGCTTCTATAAGGAATATCTTATCAATAATGTTGGCTATTTGTCCCGTATTCCTGTCATTAAGACTATTCGTATTATAAGGGTTGTTTATCTGCGATAAACTTCTTCTGGCTATTAACGCTAATACCAGACAAGCTATTATCATTGGTATTAACGTGAAGAAGAACATGGATGGTTTACCATTATACCATATGAAGTCTGTGAATACAAGGTTAAGGTAGCCTGCAGTAATTATTGCTGGTGGATCACCTATCATTGTAGCAGAACCAGCCATATTTGATGCTAGTGCAACACCTATCATTACTGGTATTGGATTAAGATTCATAGACTTAGCCATTCGAAGAGCAATTGGAGCAAACAGTAATACCACGCTTACATTCTCTAGGGCTATACTTACAAGTCCTGCCGTAAAGCTTAACCAGAAAACAAGTTTAAGAGGACTTGTAAGCCTCCTACGTAAAAACGATGAAACAATTTCCATTAATCCTGAATCCTCTAAATATACCGTTAATATACTCATACCAAGTATTAGTCCAAGTACATCCCAGTCAACGTAGATTAATAATTCGTTGAAATCAACAGCATTTGTAGCAACTAGTACTAGAAGTATAATTAAACTAACCCATTGTCTTTCAATCCTACCCCAAGTAATCATTCCTATTAGGAATACTAGTAACCCTAGTATTAGTCCTTGATATATGTTCTCCAATTTGTTTTCCCAGCCACATCAAAAGATGTAGTCTAGATTTCTTAAACATATCTGGTAGTACTCTAAAGAAGTGTTTCGACAAACGTCGTATAATAGTTGTACTAAGAGTTAAAAACAAGATATTCGTGAGTCTAACGCGGTGATTATATGGTGAATGCTAAAGAACTGGAACCATTATTCAAGCCTAAAAGCATAGCTGTTATAGGTGCATCAACAAAGCCAGGTAAAATAGGATATGAAATAGTACGAAATCTATTAGAGTATGGGTTTGAAGGTAAAATCTATCCTGTTAACCCTAAAGCTAAGGAAATACTTGGCTTAAAGGCTTACCCTAATGTAAAGGACATTCCAGACGAAGTAGATATGGCAGTAATATCAATACCAGCTGATAAGGTATTAGATGCCGTAAAGGATTGTGGAGAAAAGGGTGTAAAAGTACTTGTTGTCATAACAAGTGGTTTCAGCGAGGTAGGTAACGAGGAGCTAGAAGAAAAGCTTGTAGAAACAGCACGTAAATACGGTATGAGAGTCCTAGGACCAAACATATTCGGAATAGTATACACACCCAATAAGATGAATGCTACCTTCGGCCCCAAAGATATTCTACCAGGAGGTATAGCGTTCATAACTCAGAGTGGTGCATTAGGTATAGCATTAATGGGCTGGACTATTCTTGAAGAAATAGGCTTATCAGCAGTAGTAAGCATGGGTAACATGGCTGATATAGACGTTATGGAGGTCTCAGAATATTTAGCAGATGACCCTAACACCAAGGTTATAACAATATATCTAGAAGGACTAAAACCTGGAAGTGGACGTAGATTCCTAGAAATAATGAAGAAGGTTTCAGAGAAGAAGCCAGTAATTGTCGTAAAGTCAGGTAGATCTGAAAGAGGAGCTGCAGCCGCAGCAAGTCATACTGGTAGCTTAGCAGGAGCGGACAAGGTATATGATGCTGCAATGAAGCAAACGGGTATATTAAGAGCACTTAACATTGAGGAAATGTTTGACTGGGCTAGAGCTTTTGCACTACTACCACTTCCTAAGGGAGAAAATGCTGTCATAATAACAAACGGTGGTGGAGCAGGAGTAATGGCTACTGATGCAGCAGCAGACTATGGAGTAAAATTAATGGATCCACCCGAAGACCTAAAAGAAAAGTTCCGTAAGCACATGCCATGGTTTGGAAGTCCGAAGAACCCAGTAGACCTTACTGGTATGGCTACACCAAAAGAGTATTATGGTGCAGTCAAGGAAGCATTATATGATCCACGCGTACATTCAATAATAGTACTATATTGTAGAACAGCTGTATGTGATCCAATGGAGCTAGCCAACGCTATAATAAAGGCTCGTGACGAAGCAAGAAAGGATGGTATAGAGAAACCAATAGTAGTATCAATGATTGGTGGAGAAGACGTATACCAGGCAATGAAGCATTTGAATCGTAACAGTATACCAGCATATCCTATACCTGAGAGAGCAGTATCAGCTCTTGGAGCACTGCTAAGATATGCACGTTATCTAGGAGTAGTTAAGGGAGAGTAAGCCGACATATATTATCCAAGAGGTTTCTTCCCAATACTTTTATTAGCTAAAGACATTTTATCTAGTAATTCTTTCTATAACTCTATTGGTGAAGCTAGAAGTGTTACTCTTTGATTGGGGTACATATAATTCATCATCAACATCGGCGAAATCGGCAACGCTAGGAATGAAGTTAACAGAAATACCAGCCGATTTTTCACGCAAAGGTCGTGGACCAGAGTACTTTGAATCATATAAGGAGTTTGCATCTAAGGCCTTCACGACTATAACTGCACATGCACCATATTACAATGTTGTAAGTGATAGCGAAATGGTAAGACAGAGAGTACTTAAAGCCATGAAAGCTGCAATAAGAAATGCCGCATTAGCGGGAGCAGAGGTATTCAACCTATACCTAGGATGGAAGGTTTATGGTAGACAAGAAGATGTAGACTTGGCAACAGACTCATCATTTCATTCCAGTTACCCTTACCTGGAGGAGCATTAAAACTAGTAAACCTAAACTACACATACCTAATAGACACACCAGAGAAGCTTGAACTAACACTCAAGAACGCTTACTCCATAGAAAATACTATAAGTACATCTAGTATTACCACTATAAGCATAAAATGATGAACCCAGGCGACCCAGACCCTAAGGGATGAAGATTTCAGCCTTGGCTGATATGGTTTAGTAAAGCCCCATGTAATATGAACTTATGGTACTACACATTGTATTAATATACCATATACTTAATAAGGGGAGTTCATCATAGCCCTAGACATGAGAGCACCTAGCCGTACACAATGTTAGAGGGGTGCTCTAGGTCATGGTGGTCTTCTTAGAAGAAGAGGAAGAATGGTGGGAGGAAGAAGAGGAAGAGGAAGAAGAGTGGTGGGAAGAAGAAGAGGAAGAAGAAGAGTGGTAAAATAACTATTGTTTTTCCTTTATTCCATAATAATATTGTCTTAACTTAAGGATATATTTTCTTGCCAAAGCCTTCACGAGTATTGGATTGATCATAGATTTCTTCCACTATGAATACGTAGGCTGGATAACTACTTCTACCACTTCTAGGTTTATGAAATATGTCGTGCATAGCGTTAAGGTATCTCTTATATAAATCAGTATCATCCTCATGTATTTCAACTTTGCATCTAACTTCAAAGCTCGTATTAGGCGGTGTATAGAAGACTAGAGTTGCCTTACCAGTAGCTTTAATGTTCCTCCATGTATGGTTAAAAGCCATTTCTAGTCCACCAAGTTTTCGGAAGTCTATCATGTCTTCACGATAGAATTCTTCTAGCAACACCCTCGAAACATCTCTTAACATTCTCCCGCTAGTTTTAGCGTAAGTGTATTCCTCAGCTCTACGTACTAGTTCTTCAAGATGTTCTTCACGAGGGACAAAACCTACCATTTTAACACTACCGCTAAGACCTGCAGGACCACATGTTACTATAATAGGGGTTGTACGAGTAAACTCCAACATCATTTTCTCATAGCTAATTTGTTCTCCCTTTACAAGCCTTTCCAGTAAAGCTCTTCTCTCATAAAATATATAGTTTATATAACGTTGAGGTAAACCTGTTCCCAAGCATAATCACCGCGATAGTGAATTATGTATTAAGATTAAAATATTAATAAAACATTGTTAAGTCGAGTAAGGTAAATATTTAGGGAATCCTTTTAGAGAAAGACCATTAGGGCTATGTTGATGTAATTGGCATATAACGGATCTTACATTTAGTCTCTTCTACTAACCTCTTATGTAATAGTGCTATACGTTCTGAAGGGCCAGATACTATCATAAACTCTATACATACATCTCCTACATGTGTGTGATTGTATGAATGTATTATGTCACGGTTTTCCTCAATAATCCTAAATAGTTCCTCATGTTCAACTCTACCAGTTAGGATCATCACTCCTTGGCAATGATGAGGTTCAAGATAGTGTAGGTGGTCATGTACGTATTCTCTAAGAGCTTCTTCGACAAGGCTAGATCTATCTATCCCTAAGGCTTCCGTAAGTCTATCTAAGCTCTGTGCTAGATCTTCCGATATAGAGATACCAAATCTCCTCTTACTGGGCAAGGCTCTTACCACATCTCCTTCTTTAAGATTAACGCGGCTACATATATGATAAGAAGTACTAGTCCTGTTATACCTGCAGGTGCTTGCCCTAATAATATTGATAGATATAATCCTAGTAAACTGGATACTAGGCTAACACCTATACTTGATACTAGTGCTCCTTTAGCACTACGTGATAATGTGATTGCTATAGTTGATGGAAGTAACACTAATATGTGTTCAAGAACAAAGCCCACGATTTTTATTAATGCAACAGTAGTAAGTGCTAGTAAAGTATATATTAATAGATCATATAAACGTATGTTCACGCCAGTTAATCTAACATAACTACGATCAATGCCTATACACATTTGTTCTCGGCAAGTTAATATTACGGTTGAAACGGCTAAACAAGCTATGCTTAAGGCGTATATGGCATCTGTCCACCCAGCAAGTAATGGGTCACCGATAATTATAGCCCATATACTGGTCTCGACAGGGAACATAGTTAGTACATAGTATAATGCTAGTACACTACCAGAGGCTGTGAATGCTACGAATAGAGCGGTTGCAACATCTGCCTCGAATCCCCGATGAATCATGTATCCTGCAAGATAAATTAATCCTAAGCCAATAATTATAGCCCATGTATATTCATCGCCAATACTTAAGAGTTTAGCTAACGGTATACCCAGGGTAGCGGCAAGTAACGCTGCATGAGGAGAAGCACTAGCAAGAAAATATAGTCTTCGAGAAGCAATAATAGGGCTTAAGGATCCGTAGGCAATAGCAGCTGAGACCATAACTATAACCCATATAGGGTTCACAAAAACTGCGAATAAAGACGCAATAGCAAGTATCCCAAATATGGTTACAAGCGTTCTATTCCATGTGTATGAAATAATACCTAGAGCAATGAAGATTATAGTAAAAATTACAGGTACTATCAAGTGTAAGTTTGAACTCGCCATAACTTTATGGCTAACTTGCTCAGTGATACTCTTAGTTATTACCTCGAATTGAGCTGATATATTCTCTATTTTATCTAATATACTCTTGGATAGTAGTGGTGATGGAACATATAATATTGACACGTTATACTCCTCGGCTAAACTTAGAAGGGTTCTAGAAGCAGGAGCCTTCGGCGGATTAGTAATTACAACAAGTCTTATGGTACCATTACTTAATGCATTCTCTATTCTCCTAACATCTTCAGCTAATACGGGTATACCGTGTTCACGAACCATAAGGTACTTTATTTTAACTCCAAGCCATGAAACAGCATACTGTGTTACAGGTATATCAGCAATAGCTGTAATATTAATCTTTGGTGTTGTATCAACTATATAATTGAGCTTCCTTATAAGCTCCTCAACTATCCTAACGTAGTGGTCACGACAACTTGGATTAAGTGAACCCATTACGTTTGCAACATATTTTAAAAACACCCTATAGTTATTAGGATCATAAATAGGCATATGGAGATTAGGATTACCGGTAACAGGATTATTTAATATCTTTAAGCTAGGAATCTTAGGTATCTCAATGAGAACAGCTTTAATCTTGTCCTCTTCAACAAGTTCTCTAATGGAAATTTCAAAAGGCGTATGACCAGTAGATACTATGATGTCTGCCTTCTCTAAAACCTTGTAATCTTCAACAGTAAGCTGATAACTATGGGGATCAACACCTGGTGGAACAATAGATATAATTGAGTCTCCACCACATAATAATGGCTCTAAATCCTCCACCAGACTAGAAAATGTAACAACAATATATAATCCCTTACCGGCACCATGACCTACGATAGTATTAACTGGGACAACCAATACCACTACAATGAAAATTACCGCAATAGCTAGAAGATCTACCTTATTCTTCATCACTTCATACCCCTGGACCGTTAAACATGTTGTGCACAAATTTTTATAAGTTTTACGAGAACTGTACACAAGGAGAAAGGTCTTGTCAGACAAAACTAAGATACCATGGATTAGAGTAGAATGGTTAACAGTAGGTTATGGTAAAGAAATCATATTAGAGAATGTGAATTTAGAATTCAAGGGCTATGGTGTAGTACAAATTCTGGGACCTAATGGTGCTGGCAAGACTACACTACTTAAAACGATACTAGGCTTAATAAAGCCCTTTAAAGGTAAGATATATGTTAATGGGATAGAAGTTACAGGTAAACCTGAGAAAGCAGGACCACATATAGGTTATGTACCTCAACTCTTCACACCATCAGTAATGACGTTTCCAGTAACACCATGGGAGCTCGTTGAGTCTTCACTACTTCTATACCGTAAGCGATGGCCAAGAATACTAGTAGACACCAATGTAAAGAAGAGAGTAGAAGAAGTTCTAAGACTTGTAGGATTACCCAAGGATACATGGGGTAAGAGCTTATGGGAGCTTTCCGGTGGGCAAAGACAGAGAGTCCTTATAGCTAGAGCACTAGTACACGACCCACCAATACTTATAATGGACGAACCATTAGCAGCAGTAGACCCAGCAGGAAGAGCGGAAATAGCAGCATTGATAGGATTACTCTCTGAGAAAAAACTAGTAGTAACATCAAGTCATGATCCAATGCTATTACTACCATATACTAAACAAGTAGTTTTACTAAATCGTAGAACATACATAGCAGGTAAACCTAAGGAAGTACTAACACTTGAGAATACCCGTAAAATATATGGTGAATCAGCAATACCAGTAAAAGACCACATACATATAAGTGATGCACATATACCTTGACATGCTAAGTTCGCCATATATGATTATTTTAGCTAGTATTAAGTGTTCCAAGAATCCTATGGTTATCAATCTTAAAATTATCTCTTAAGATGTTTTATTCAAGATCCATAGCTACCATTTTTTACGTACAAGGTATGTACATCTATCTATATCCGAATGTTATAAACTTCAAGCTTGCAATAATATAGATAAAGCTTTCAGGAGCAAACATGTTTGCTGTGATCTTTATATGTCATCATTAGGTTGCACTTCTCCTAATAATGTTGGGTGAATCATTAACATGCCTCCAAAGCCCTTTCTTAAAGCTAACGACTTGTATTCCAAGTTCATCTATTGTTGCATCAGTTATTAATGGTTCAGTTAAATTTCGTCTACTGCTAGATAAGCATGAGTTGATGAGAGTGCATTATCTTTTTCATCAAGTAATTCTATTTTTACTTTCTCTCTTGATATAAGATTATGTGTCTTACCTGAAGCTAACTCAACTTCAATTAGTTCGAAATCATTAATGGAGAAGCCTAGTGCTTCAGCATCTTCAGGAGTGACAACTATAACTGGTTCCTCGCTTTCTGCACCACCATTAACTAATACAACAAGTTTTTTGACTTATTCAAGCTCTTACGTGTAATTCTTACTTTTACTCTTACAGCCAATATATATTACACCTTAGCTACATATCTCTTAACAATTTTATACTTGCCGTATTTCAACTTCTTATCTTTAATAACTCTTACCTTTCCCTCCATAATTAGCCTAAGTACATTCTCGGTAAGGATAACTTTCTTTCCTCTTCTTATCATTTAGGTCTACACCTCCTAACTACTTATAAGTACTAAGTAACCTCTGAAAAATATTATCCACTGGCTTATGAGCCGTAAATATAATGTTAAACGATATCTTGTTTGTAGAGTTTTCATGTCGTTAGACCTAAGTATTCAGTTCATGACTGGTGTAGTTTAAGGAGTCAGTAGATTAGGAGCAGAAAACATGGGGGTCTACATGTAAAAATCATACTAAATTATATAAAGGGATGAATTCATTGATGTAAGATTTTAAGGTTTAGCTGAGTTGTTTATAACTAGGCTAATACTATGGCCAAGAATTACTGTGTAATTTGTGGTAAACCCATAGAAGGGGAATACATAGAATGTAGCGAATGCGGTGTATACATGCATAGAGACTGTATAGATGAGGAAGTATTAAGTGATGCTGAAGGAACTATTCTATGCCCTTCATGTGCCTTAAGAGCAGCACTTGATTGGGCTGATCATATATTATCATTATATGCTCATAGTATACGAGGAGAAGATAGAGAAGAACTTAGAGATAAGCTAAAAACATTACTCGATGCATTAAGCTAAGGTATGATAATCTATTGGATAAAGACTGTAGTAGACTCCACATATGCGAGTAATTTTTATGATAGTATGTCTCCACAGAGATCTTATCTATGTGGAGTAACTTATTCTAAAGCATGAGGAGTAGTAAAGATGCCTAGGAAGGACGATAAGCGCGAAAGCCAAGCAGAAGTTAATGGAGAACTCGACTATATACTTCAAGCACTAGGCCATCAAGTACGCCGAAAAGTAATAGAGATTCTAGCAGAAGAGGGGTCGCAAACGTATACAGAGCTTATGAGGAAAACGGGTGTAGACGATTCAGGTACATTCGGTTTTCATCTTAGAAGAATGCAGAAACTATTGAAGAAAAACCAACGTGGAGAATACGAGCTCTCAGAACTAGGTTGGAAAGCCTATAAAATACTAAAACAATTGAAAGGTGAAAAACCAGTAGAGAAGATAGAAGAAAAAGTAGAAGAAAAAGAGCATGTAGAAAAACTAACACCACTAGTAATAAGTGATAGAATGAGCTTTGAATTAACCGAGGAAATGGCTAAAGCCTATCTCCAACGTGGTAAAAGATTAGTAATAACTGATACACTTAAAGTAGTAATACATCCTATGTCTCGTGAACTATTCGATAAGGTAGTGGAAAGCATAAGTGATGTACTAACACTATATGCGCCTAAGAATTTAGAAGACCTTATACATGAGAAGGCTATAGATGTTGTGTCAATAAAATTTTACACAAATAAGCCGCCACGTATAAGTGTGGATTTAGGAGGAGTAGTAACTAGTTTGGTTTCAGGAATAGTATCCGGTATTACAGGACTAGTAACTGGAATAACAAGTGGCTTGGCAGGTAAAACGTTATCTCTAGGTAGGGAAAAGTTAGAACTAGTATCAGATGAGCCGTTGCCAACAAAGAACGTTAGGAAAATTACAGCTGTAGTAAACGGTGGAATAATAGAGTTAAGAGAAGGTGATGAACCAAGACTAAAGATATGGAGACCTAAAGGCAGAAGACCAATGATTAATGTGAATATAGAAGAAGACTACATAGACATAGAATTGGAGTCTGGTAAGATAGAGTTAACGGTACCTGAAAATAAGATAAGAGGGCTAGAACTTGACATGAATGGAGGTTTCGCGTCAATAAGTTTACAAGGAGTAGAGTACATGAAAGCAGACATAAATGGTGGATGGATGAAATCTAAAATAGCAACTACATCAAAGAATCCACAGATGAGTATTTCGGCTAATGGCGGTGGAGGAGAGATAATATTGAATACAAAGGAACCGCCTAGGGAGGCAAATGTAGAGTTAGAATTAAATGGTGGAGTATTAAAATTAACAATAAATACTAGTAGACAAACGAAAATTAGAACCCAGGGTGAAGTGGAGGGAGGAATAGCATCACTGAAACTTGATTATAAAGATATACCACCAAACTATACTGAGCAAGGATACGAGGAAGCTGATTCCAAGCTTACCATAAGATCTGAAGTACTTGGCGGTGTGTTATCAGTAAATATAAATAGGTAAACCATTTTATCTAACTCTATTGGTGTAATTATTTTTAATGTTCTTTGAAACCAATAATCATATAACGAGATAATTATAGGAGAGTACTCATATACCTCTAAGTGTACTCATAATTGTAAGTGAGGGATAGAATACTAGCATGAGTAATAAACAAGTAGATAATAGTAAGCAGATTGATAAAGTTAAGGAGGGTAAGAAGGGCCTTCTTGTAACCGAATATTCGGATTTATACTATGTTCGGGGTTTAGATATGGGTGCAAGTATTGATGTAATTCATATTGTTAAAGGAATAGTGGATTATGTCTCGAATTATACTTGGAGTATAGGTCTAGTATATGTACCGGTAACTAAGGTTAGAAAACTCAAAGAGTCGGGATGGAATATTATACGTGGTCTTGCTTTATGGGTTAAACCCTTAACCTATACTGTTAAGGATGTACCTAGTGATGTTAAACACATTATAGAGAATAGAGCATTAGTTGATACAAGTATGTTTAGTGAAGAATTCCTCGAGCGAGGAGATTTTGGCCGAGTATTCTTAGGTGAAGTATTACTTCATATTGAAGGTACTGAAAGTATTAGCGGTAAAGTAGAAGTTTTAAGAGGATATGTTGAATTATTTGTACATTCTAATGGAGTCCTAGTTTTAACACTAAGCATACCCTTATATGGCTATGAGTTATCCTCTAGGGATATAATTAAGCTTAGATATGCTCTGGAGAGTGAAGGCGTAATAGTTGAGATCCAACGCTGGATATACATGCTATGGAGTAAGCTACGTAGAGGAGAGCTAGGTGAGCTGATTGAGAGGAGGGAGGGTATAGTTAGGGTTAAGGTTAAGACATTTGATATACTTGAGGCTTATTCAACAGCGATAAAGTATCTCGTAAACCAGCTAATAGGGCGTAGAATTACATCAATGGTAGAACTTACCGGAGTATTACGTAATCCGTGGGATATAGATTATGCTATGGTATTTACAGAGCTACTAAGAGGTAAAAGTAGAACAATAGATGTTCTTAGAAGATTCTCAATACAATTGTACTCTATACTTCATGGGACACGTAAAATAACCTCACGTGAAGCACTTGAAAAGGTTATCCGTAGAGCCTATCACTATGTACCTATTAGTGCTCTAGGTGAAGCAGGTTTTCCAAGTCCGCTTAGACTTGTAATAGGACGTGTAGTAACATTTATAACGAGTACAGATACTCATGTAGTAATCATTACACGTAAATATCTTGGACCAAACGAATATGGCCTAAGTATTAGGTTAAGGCATTTAACAATAATAGAATTAGTAACACATCTTAAGCAATCACTACGAGTATTTGAATACATGTTCACACATCGTAAACTTAAGAGCATAGATGAACTAGTAGTACTGAGGGAAGAATTTAGCAAAATAATAGACTATATAGAGAATACATACTTCGTAGTAGACCGTGATATGAGACAATTGTTTCAACGTACTAGAAAAACCCTAGAAATAGATAGATTAAATAGTAGTGTTGAACGTAAACTCGAGACTTTGAACTATATCATAATGACGCGTTACCAAGATAGATTGAATAAGATGCAATTAGTACTCTCGATTCTCTTCGGTATATTTGGCGTACCATTCTTCCTATTCTCGTACTTCCAGTGGTACTATGACTACGTTACCCTAGGTAAATCACCAAACTTCCTACCAGTAACGATAGCTACATGGACACCAACAATACTAATACTAATACTAACAATATCGCTGTACCGGTATTGGCGAAGGAAAATATATGAATAAAATAGTACATTTTTAAGGCAATAATATCTCATATGGTCTAACCTTAATGGTCTTGAACCTATGTGTTGTGGGGTGCCTAAACATTGTTATCTTATAGTACTCTTCACCTTCCTCTTCTATTTTTTCTACGTATACTACTATATCATATATGTCTATTCCGGGTATATCGCTACGAACCAAGTTAGCCGTATATGTATAGAAGCTTGTTATACCAAGTTTTCTTCTCAATAATACATTGTTTAGATGTGTTGCAAGATATACGTTTATACTTGGATACAATTCAAGAAGCACGTTGAGCCCATGTATACCTATGAATTTAGGTATCATATTCAATTCTATTCTGGCGGTAAACGATGCCAGTTCCTGCAGGCTTAGTGTTGTCGGATTTATAGAGATTACCTCTATTTTTGATAGCACATCATCCGACTTAATATTAAGTTTTAAGGAGAGATTTGAGATTAACCTCTTTACCTCATCTGGTGATCTGGTGAAACTCATGATTATTGATGGTCCACCATATCTTGCTATAAGCGGCAGTAATCCGAGCATCATTGCTACTAAAGCATCTAATCCGGGTTCTGTCACTATTAGTGTTTGCGACCCCCTAGGTATCTCTCCTATTACCTTGTCTATTATTGGTACTCCCGTTATGTATCTAGTCTCTGAATCTATAGCAGGTATCTCATGTGGTATTATTGGTGTGAAGACGTCTATTACTTGTCCCTTTGTTAAAGTAAAGGTTAGTTCTGATAATGGTATTGATGTCCCGCGTGCCTTAAGTATTCTCATGTACCTTACTATTTTGCCGTACTCTATCCTATAGTTTAACTCTATAACAGTGTCAGCTATGTATTCTTCGATGCTTATTTCGGCTTCAGTATAACTACGAGGTTTTTCAGCTATGAGTAGTGTTGTTACTCCTAGCTTCTTTAATTCTCTAAGTATTAGTGTTGTAAGTATTTCACGTGCTTTTTCAGCACCAAAAGCATGGATAAGGACTGTGATACTATCTATTA
>Ga0190363_1000490_pt1 | contig 23238 bp, 21 predicted proteins | sample 48721867_MG_FD_161272 | JGI IMG/M metagenome (GOLD analysis project Ga0190363, IMG submission 161272) | Hydrothermal vent microbial mat bacterial communities from Southern Trench, Guaymas Basin, Mexico - 4872-18-6-7_MG | ecosystem: Environmental > Aquatic > Marine > Hydrothermal vents >... | reverse complement strand
CAGAAGAATATATTTCTGATCTCAGCTGCAGTTATTGTAACTGGCTTATTGTTCTCGGTATATGTAATGAGCCCGATGGATATGCTAAATTTTGTGATCGGGAACATAAAGGGTGCGAGGGTTCGGGAGATAATAGGGATGACTACGGCGGAGCAGGCGGCCCTATGCTCAAATTTTGACATACTTGATCCCGGAACCTATGCTGGTTGTGTTAACAGACTGATAGATGTTTTTGGTATCGCTTCATTATTTGGTCTGGGTATGATTCCAGCTCTCTTGTATTTTGCAGTAAAAAGGCGCAGTCTGGGCCCCATATTTGTCCTGTCCTGGAGCCTGCCAATGATCTGGGGTGTAATCCATAAATCTCAGTATCAGTTTACCGCCAGTGTGCCAATAGTTGCTCTGGGTTCTACCATTGCTTTATTCATTATAATGAAAAAGAAGGACCTGGAGGGGTTAAGGGTAATCCCAACCATAGTGCTCCTATCCATACCGGTATTCTTTTACTTTTTACAGGGGGGCGTGCCAATATTTGGACCCTTTGGCGGTGTACAGGTTATGTACCGTGGCGTACCAGGCGACATCGTTTACTGGGATCCAACTCTGCAGTGGCTCAAAACCCAGCCCGGGGATTCGGTAATACTGACCTGGTGGGATTACGGTCATTGGATAGCCGCAATCTCAAATAGGACGAGCATAGCGGATAACACAAAGGCGAGACGCTTTATCGTGCAGGACCTCGCCAGATTTCACGTCCTTATAGAGAATGAAACGGAGGCATTGAAAATAGCGAGAAAATATAATGCAACTCACGTTATAATAGACTTCACGATGATCGGTAAGAGCGGTGCCCCCCATTTCATCGCCACCTCGGGTCTCGGTGGTTATATACCCCTCAGGGGAATAGGTGCCAAGGTGGAATGCTTAAACGGCAAGAATTGTGATCATCTGATCAATGATGTAGAAGAAGGGTATGCATCCACCTATATAAATGGCAATCAGAGCGGTTCGATAGTGATAGACCTCGGCAGTAGATATGTTATAAACGGGATCAATATACATCTGTGGGATCTTGACGGCGGGTATTACCAATATAAAGTAGAGGTGTCTGTTGATGGGATAGAATGGCGGAAGGTCGTTGACAAGACAGAGGGCGAATGGCGAGGATTGCAAACAGATAAATTTAACGATGTTGATGCTCGTTTTGTAAAAATAACTGGAACCTACGCTTCTATAGGAAACGAATTCCGGGTTACAGGTGTCGGTATTTATAATCCCAGGATCGAGGGCGAGCACATGGGCTATGGACAGTGCAGATTCTCACCCGGGAACAGCAGAATCGAACCGGAGTTCGTTCCCGATGGAAGGGGGGGATTCGATAAAAAGAGAACAATAGTATTTACATGTACCATTGGTGGAAATTACAGCGAATATGTTGGTACAATAATCTTCGATATCATAAATGATGAAAAATTTGAGGTGAAGGTAAACCCGATTGTTATCCACCGAGGGCAACTTACCCTGGGCAGGTCAATACCATGGAGCACGTGGAGACGGGAGCATAAGGCCTCAATACTTGGTATTCAATCCCCGATGACCATACTGGCAAATGCCATAGCATACAAAGAAAACCCGAATAATTACATTAATTTCCCAACATTTACCACACTGGTTTATGTACCGGAGAAATTCAACAAATATATGATGACCTCCCTCTATCTTGGGGATTACATGGACGAATACAAACAACTGGGGCTCTGTGATCCAAGCGTTCAGAAACTAAAGCATTTTAAATTGATGGATGGATTTAAAGGAGGTCCAGAGGAGTTTTCCTCAGGAGAGGATATATCCTACCTTGGCTATGTAAGAGTCTATAAGATTAATTATCCGGAAAATGAAGGCAAAGCTATCACCTGACTACCTTTAATTTTCGCCTCTCGACCCAGCTTATAAAGCTCTTCCTGTTTTTACCTGCCCTCTCGAGTTCAATAATTTTATCGTAATCGGGATTTTCGATCTTCATGATCCTGCTCTTTGCATCCTTTATCGACAGGTTAACAATCTCCCGATATATAACCTCTTCCCTCCTTCTCTTTAGTACAAGGAATGTACTGATCAGGGCAAGGATTATTACAACAGCCACTATTATTGTTCCGTAACCCCCTGATACACAGGGTTGTGTTTCTATAGTGGTAGACGTCAAGATACTTGTCGTTATAGTGGTAGACATTGAGGTAGTTGTCGTTATAGTGGTAGACGTCAAGATACTTGTCGTTGTGCTTGTTGTTATCTCAATCTTCGTTTCATTGGAGAGATTTAGGATGGGTTCTTCCAAGAGCTCCCCCATGCTGAATACGTACAGCTTCTTATCTTCCGAGCCAATAACTATCTCCAGATTTCCGTCTCCATTCAGATCTGCAACCGCGGGGGATGAGCGAATCGATCCATTGGTTTTGTAGTGCCACCAGCCATATCCGGAGGAATTTAGCACATACAATAGATTGTCATCTGAACCGAAAACTATCTCCAGATTTCCGTCTCCATTCAGATCTGCAACCGCGGGGGATGAGCGAATTTTGCCGTTTGTCGTATATTTCCTTATTAACTCGCCTGATGCAGTCAATATATAGAGATTTCTATCCATCGACCCAATAATTATCTCAGGATCCCCATCCCTGTCCAGGTCGGCAATTGCGGGGGACGAAATAATTGCATTTTCTGTTCGATAGGTCCAGCCTGGGGATAGCCTGGACATGGATATATCTTTACCAGCAAGGTATTCGATATAATGTAGGCAATAGACCCCCCCATCATTTGAACATATAATTATCTCCATCCCCCCATCGCCATCGATGTCCCCTGCTGCTGGTGTGGATGTTACATCATCATTTGTCTGGTATATCCATATCTTAAATCTTCTATAATCCAATGCGTAAAGTTTATTGTTATCTGAGCCAATTACAATATCCAATATTTTGTCAGAATCTATGTCAGCTATTGCCGGGGAGGATTTTATCGCTCCATTGGTCGAATACCTCCATAATTCCTCGCCGGAGTTCTTTAATATATAGAGACTATGATCCTCCGAACCAAAGACTATCTCCAACCTCCCATCATCATTTATATCCCCCAGGGCCGGTGATGAAGTTATCTTGCCGTTAGTTGTGTAATGCCAGATTTCCTTTCCGTTCATATCCAACACATAGAGACTATGATCCTCCGAACCAAAGACTATCTCCAACCTCCCATCATCATTTATATCCCCCAGGGCCGGTGATGAAGTTATCTTGCCGTTAGTTGTGTAATGCCAGATTTCCTTTCCGTTCATATCCAACACATAGAGACTATGATCCTCCGAACCAAAGACTATCTCCAACCTCCCATCATCATTTATATCCCCCAGGGCCGGTGATGAAGTTATCTTGCCGTTAGTCTTAAATGTCCACGCGAGACTCAGATTCTCTTTTGTAACATTCAATAACTGCCGTACATCTGTGCAGCCTGTTCTCTCTGTGTTATGGCGAAACGTGGGCCAACCCGGTTGATATACCTGATAAATTGCACCAAAGGCATATACCCCTCCATCGTTTGAGGTAAAAAAGAGCCTGTTATCACCTATTGCAGGAGATGATCTCACCTGCCCCCCCGTTGTATATCCCCATAAAAGCTCTCCAGTAGATCGATTCAGTGCATAAATCCTGTTATCATCTGATCCAACGAACACAACGCCATCAGCCACTGCAGGAGATGATCTCACCTGCCCCCCCGTTGTATATCCCCATAAAAGCTCTCCAGTAGATCGATTCAGTGCATATACCTTGTGGTCATTTGATCCAACGAACACAACGCCATCAGCCACTGCAGGAGATGATCTCACCTGCCCCCCCGTTGTATATCCCCATAAAAGCTCTCCAGTAGATCGATTCAGTGCATATACCTTGTGGTCATTTGATCCAACGAACACAACGCCATCAGCCACTGCAGGAGATGACATTATGGTACCATTTATCGTATAAGTCCATTCTAGATCGCCATCAGATCTATCAAATGCATAGATATTTCCATTGTGGCATCCTATGAAGACATAATCCCCCGATACTGCCGGGGATGATGTTATATCCCTTTCAGTGGAATACTGCCATAGCAGATTTCCGGTTACCGAATCCAGTGCGTAAAGCCTGCCGTCAAGGGATGCAACAAAAAGGGTTCCGTCTGAAATGACCGGCGAGGAGATTACCCAGTCATTAACATTGTATCGCCAGAGGAGCATCTCCAATCTTAATGAACCTGAAACACAACCCGTATGATTCAAATTAGAACGGAATACTGGCCAATCCGATTGATTCCCGCAGGTAGCTGAAATCTGACAGGACAACAAGCATAGTAAAAATATCTGAGCGATTCCTTTAATCCAGTTATGGGGATGCATATTTATATACCTGTTTGAGCTCATAAATAAACAATGATATGGGGGTTAATGAAAATGGAGATGATGTCAAAATCCGGATTAGCAGCTATGGTTTTAATTTTTCTTCTTTTACATGATGTAATGGCTATCGAATCGGCAAGATCAACGGAGATAAAGGTTCCCGTAGATTCCGTAACTATCTATGGGAATGATATGGCCTTTGTGAAGAGAGGAACTGCCGTTGACCTGGATAAGGGCATATTGGAGATAAGGGTCCTGAATCTTACAAAACCCATTCTGGATTCTCTGTTCATATATGACAGTAAGGGTTCATTGTTTGATTGGTATCATCACGTAAAGACAGAAAGGGTGCGGGAATATGTGGAGAAAACTCTCAGCTTTGATGAGATATTGAAGAATTCAGTTGGTAGCGAAATAGAGGTTAATACCTATTCGAATAGATCACTTCAGGGAGAGCTGACCTGGGTTGGCGCGGGGAGGATAGGCATTCTTGGTGATGATGGCGTATTATTCATAAACAGGAGAGATATAAGGGATATCTTCATATACGGTGCAGAAACGAAGGAAACAAAGGAGATTAATAAGACTATTTCAATCCCCGAGCTCGTATTTAAGGAGCGATCCGAAAAGGGAAGGCATGATATAAAGATAAGCTATCTTACGTGGGGGGCAAACTGGAAGGTGGATTATAAATTCTATACAGATTCGGATGAAAAAACCGGAAAGGGCACCCTGCAGGCATGGTCAATTATCTCAAATCAGGTGGGTGAGGACTGGGATGATGTCAGAATGAAATTGGTGGTCGGCTATCCCTTAGTACTTTACCCGAGAGCGATCCCCACACCGATAAGAAGGGATTACGTGTATAAGGCAATGGCGATGGAGGCTGAGGCCGCTCCTGCCGCCCCCCCAGTAGAGGAGCGCTTCGTCTCAGAGTCCATCGGGGAGTACTGCGTTTATGAATTAATGGACAGGGTAACACTAAAGAAGGGGGAGACGAGATATTTTCCGATATTCAGCAAAGAGGTTGAATTTAGGAAGAGATATCTGTGGGATACGAGTAACGGAGAGGTAACATACAAGATCTATGAGATAGAGAATACCTTGGACAATCCATGGGCAGAGGGCATATTCTCCGTATATGTCAAGGGAAATTTCCAGGGACAGGATAGAATCAGATATACAGCTAAGAAAGACAGGGCAGAGGTAAAGACTACCAAGGCCCCGGATGTTGTGGTGAAGAAGACCATTCTCGAAACGGAAACCTTCCCGGAGTATGCCGAAACCTACAGGGGAAAGACAAGATACGCGAGAACTACCTATTATAAGGTAAATCTGACCGTGGAGAACCACAGGGATGAAGGTATAGATCTGAGGATAAGGGATCACATGACATCGGGGCATCGGGTAGAATTGAAATCGTCAACAATCACGCCAAGAAGGATATTAAATACACTGATATGGGACATAAGCATGCCAAAAGGCGATAAGAAGACCATAATCTATGACTACGAGGTCACCAACTGGCGCTATCTATAAAAATGAGATCGATGAAGGGACAGACAACTGTGGAGATGATTGTTGTAGTTGGTTTAATCCTGATAATATTTACCGTTTCGGTACTCATGGCCCACAGGAAAACGGTAGAGAGTAATGATTTTAAGATGATGCTGGATGCGAAGAGAATCGCCCAGAGTGTTGCGGACAATATAAATACAATTGCCGAGCAGGGTCCCGGTTACTATAGATATTTTACCCTGCCGCTATACATATCCGGTGGATATGACTACAATATCAGCGTCTATGGAAATTTCGTAGAGATCACGTGGGAGAGCAGATACGGAGAGCAGGGTTATATAACTCAGATAGTTACGGGCAACGCAACGAAATACTGCCTGGATAAGGGGGGAAATACAAAGAATAAGGTCTTCAATTACAATGAGAGAATTCTCGTAACCTGCAACAGGGCGGACCTTATGCTTCTGGGAGATTCATTTAAACCAGAGACCGCCAAAAATGGGACAGATATAAATATCAGCATAGATGTACTGAACTACGGCGTTCTGGATGTGCCCGATACCACAAGTTTTAATGTCACTTTTAGAAATAACATCCTCGGTAATTACACGTATACGATCCAGGGACTCCACGCCGATAGAAGAAAAACTGCCTACGCATTCATAGATAGTTCAAAAACAACAAATCCCGGAATCTATTCTATCTATATAAATATAACAGAATATCCAACTCAACCAATTAACGAAAGCTACAAGGGGGATAACTGGTACAATGCAACCCTTATCATCACAACATAGGCCTGGGAAAGCACAGGTCCTCAGCGGCGAATTCATCCTGGCGTGCGTTATCTTCTTATTTGTACTGACATCAATATTCTTTTTGTGGAGCACCACAACGAGGAATATAGCGGAGTCTGAGATCATGTATGAGATGGATGAGGTCGCAACTAACGCGATAGAAAAACTGATAAGGACATCTGGTTATCCAGATGATTGGGAGAGCATACCACTAATTGAGATAGATAATGTCTCTGCACTCGGTCTGGCTACAGAGAGCAGGATACTGGATAAAGAAAAGGTTCTAAAGTTCTTAGATATAATGAGCAATACATCATTCGATAACCCGTGTAATCTGAGTAGCTCAGAAACTATCTCAAATTACGAATGCAATAAACACTTTTTGGGTATTGGTAGGTACGACTTCTACCTCGATATAACCTACCTGAATGGGACAATAGTAAATATCAATGGTAAAGGCTGCACAACGGGTTTAATACCTGGAAATACTGAATACATGTTAACGAAACGAAGGAATGCCCTCTTGGACGGGGATATAGTGAAGGTTACCCTGATGGTATTCTATGGTTAGGGTATTGCTATACCGGCGGTGTCTACCTCAAGCACGACCAGTACAACAACCGCTTCTTTGGATGTATCGACAACTTCGAGCTGCTTTGATGGAATAAAGAACTGTCGCGATGGAGAGTGTGAAGAGACCATAGATTGCGGTGGTCCATGTATCCGAAATATCCCTCTTCAATTTTTCCTGGAATTTACGGGCACAAGGTCTACATCAAATTTCAATGCACCGAAAGAGTACCTATTTCTAGAAATTACTGCACGCAGAACCGATAACAATGAAATTTGGGCGCTATAATGTCGAGGAGGAGTATGAAAGATGGTTGGTAGCAATGTGTGAAGGAGTTGAGGCATAATCATCGACGTAGAGGAAATAGGAACTACTGTTCAGTCGACGAGGTGGTGGAATTAGGCATAAGCCCAATTTCCAGGACATAGGCAACAGTCCACATGACACAATAAGTAGCGCGTACTATCGGGATCTTACGATTTAAACACAGCACTCCCAAATAAATCTCCTTAGCTGGATGACGTCCTCACCTCTTCTTGTATACTCCCTGAAGTATCCCTCCTCGATGAACCCATTTTTCTTGAAGAACATAAGGGCCCTTGTGTTCTCGGATTTTATTCTCACTATTACCCTGCGTATCCCCCTCTGCCTCAGGAATTCCATCGCGTGATCTAGGAGCCTTGTACCAATACCCCTCCCTCTGTAGATGGAATGTATACATATTGGACCTATTTCAGCTCTACCAACATTTATGTGAAACAGAACGCCAATAAATCCAATAACCCTTCCCCTCAGTGTTATCACAAATAACCTGAAGTCATTCCTATTGGCTATATTCAGGATAAAGTCCTCTGTAATCTCCTCTTCCTCAAAATTCTCTGAGGATTCCGAATGAAGTTTTACTATGTCTTTCGCATCATTCCTATTGAATTCCCTAATAGTGATCTCCTCTGGGATCATCTCATCACGTAAATTATTAAGGTAAAAATATAATTAAGAGTAACAGGATATAGAATGAAGTATATTGTCATTCTTGGGGATGGGATGTCAGATCGTCCATTGAGGAAATTGAATGGAAAAACGCCCCTGGAGGTAGCAAAAAAGCCGAATATGGATTTTATTGCAAGGAATGGCCGTTGCGGTCTCTTAAAAACCCTATCGGAGGATATGCCCCTTGGGAGCGATATAGCAAACCTCAGGGTTCTGGGTTACGATCCCAGGAAATACTATACGGGCGGCAGGGGTCCATTAGAAGCTATGAGTATGGGTATACAATTGAGAAAGGATGATATAGCACTGAGATGCAATCTGATTACGGAGGAAAATGGTATTCTAAAGGATTACAGCGGTGGACATATAAGTACGGAGGAGGCTACAGAGCTGATAAACCTTGTTGAGGAAAGATTTGGCACTCGAGAGATAGAATTTCACCCCGGAGTTGGTTACAGGCACATCCTCATCCTTAGGTCCAGCAGATATTCAACAGCCATCCGGTGTAATCCGCCACACGATATCATGGGCAAAAAAATAGCCGATAATTTAATCAAACCATTGAATGAGTCGGGAAGAGAAACCTCGAGGCTGTTAAATAAATTGATTTTAAGATCAAAACCCATACTTGAGAGCCATCCGGTAAACCTCAGGCGAAAGAAAAAAGGAAAATTAATAGCCAATATGCTCTGGTTCTGGGGGGCGGGCAAGAGACTGGAACTGCCGAGATTTAAGGAGAGATTTGGACTCAATGGCGCCCTGATATCGGCAGTGAATCTACTCAGGGGTATAGCAGTTTATCTTGGTTTAGACGTAATTGATGTTCCCGGGGCCACTGGATATCTGGACACGAATTATGAGGGCAAGGCCGAGATGGCGATGGAAGCTTTAGAGACAAGGGATTTCGTCTACATCCATGTGGAGGCCCCAGACGAGGCCGGGCACGAAGGAGATGTAAATAAAAAGATAAAAGCCATCGAGGATCTGGATAAAAGACTTATTGGTAAAATCCTTAATTCATTAAGAGGTGAGGAACTTACAATAGCGGTACTGCCGGATCACGCGACCCCGATAGAGGTGCGCACCCATACCACAGATCCAGTACCCTTTGCGATCTATTCAACAGAAAGAAAAGGAGATTCCGTTGAATCATATAGTGAAAGATCTGCAGAGTTGGGTTCGTATGGCATTAAAGAAGGCACAGAGTTTATGAATTTACTGCTTGGTAGATAGAATGGCAGAAGAGGATTCGTTGGAGGAGGAATACACGGAAGGGTACGATAGATTCGGGAAGAAAAAAGAAGGGGAAATGGGGGAGGCCCCGGAGAGACCGGAAGAGGAAGCCGAGGAGGTGCTGGAAGAGCTGCCTGAAGAGGGGAAAGAGGAAGCCGAGGAGGTGCTGGAGGAGCTATTAGAGGAACATCCCGAGGAACTGCCCGGGGAAGAAAAATCTGTAGAACACAGGGGGGAGGTAAAAGTAATACTTCACGTCAGGGAGGGCGAATACGCCCCGGTTGGACGATTTGAATTTCCAAATAACGATATCATCTTTGAACTCCTTACATCTTCCTTTCCCAGGGAAAAGAAATACAAGTTTCATCATTTTAACAACGTTCTTGTCTCAAAGAACTACTCCGAAGAGGTCGAAAAATTTCTCATAGATGAAGCGAGGAGATTGGGCTATACCCTGAAGATCGAGAGGAGATGAATTTCTGTCATCTTGGTGAAGAACGGGTGTCTGATAAAAACGTATTATTTTATTTCCCGTTACCTACTTTTATATAATGAAAAAATTCCAGTGCGAACTCCGCTCCTGGGATGATATGTGGAATCTCTCCAAGGAGGTGGCGAAAAAAATAAGGAATTCCGGATACGGGCCGGATTTCATAATTGGCGTTACCAGGGGAGGGTGGGTCCCGGCGATGAATCTCTCGGATCTGCTCGGAATTAAGGATCTGCTGGCCCTGAAGGTTGAGCACTGGGGAATAACCGCAACGGAGACGGGGAAGGCGGAATTGAAGTTCCCATTAAATATCGACTTAAGCGGTAAAAAAATCCTGCTGGTAGATGATCTGACCGATACTGGAGAGAGTATAAAACTCTGTATCGACCACATCAGGGGTCTAAATCCCGAGGAGATAAAAACGGCAACACTGATGCACAAGGTCAGGTCAAAATTCGAGCCGGATTTCTATGCAGAAAGGATCGAAGAGTGGAAATGGATTATCTTTCCATGGAACATCACCGAGGATCTGTGCAACCTGATAGATAGGGTCATGAAAGAGCAGAAGGTGAGAGAAGTAGAAACTATAAGGAATGCCCTGAAGGATACATTTGATCTAGATGTGGGTGAAGAAACAATAAGGGAAATCTTGCGGGAATTGAAATATAGAACTCATTTATAATCCGACATATCTATCCTGTAAACATCCTCTCCAGTATATTTTATAATAACAAACTTTATCACTCTATCCTTTATCTCCTCATAATCCTCGAAGACGTAGGTGTTAACCGCAAAATATGCCGGTGAGTCCGGCCAGTATGCCGTTGTCTCTGGTGAATCATCAAATCTTGATCTTATCGGATGGATAACCTTTCCCCCGACCTTTATAACCGCCCTGATATCATCTGCAAAACCCTTCGAGTCGCCGTATAGCTTTACACGGAACATTATCTCTCTATCGGTTATAATCTCATCGATCTCCGATCGATTCAAGGTTCTGTACTCCCTGGCTCTCGAGGCGGCCTCCAGAGCGAGATTCAGATACGGGGTATAGACTATGACATGCTCATAGCCTGCAGAGTAATTCGGACAGGCATATTTACTGAGTAGATTTGACAGATTGAATTTATTCTGTTCACCCCAGTCTATTGCCTCATCAATTTCTTGTTCTGTCAGCCATCTCCTCAGGGTGGTTGTTGTTGTGGTTGTTGTAGTGGTGGTTGTCGTGGTTGTCGTACCGCACCTGAATTCGCATCTGCATGTTGTTTCATTAACCCGGCAAAATTCTAACGGTCTCGGACCGCACTCCTGAGAGCAATATATCCTGCAGGTTTTATCTGTCCACTGGCACGGTAAGGTAGTTGTTGTAGTTGTTGTAGTTGTTGTAGTTGTTGTAGTTGGACATTCTGATGGATCCATAACTATGCTCCCATCCCGGCATTGATACTCTATCCTGGGCCCCTGTTGAATACAAGAACATAATAAAGCCATACCCAGCAGCAGGATCATACCAATCCTCATGTTATCCCATTGGTAGTTCTGTTATAAATACGTTTTATGCAGAACTCAGAAATCAACATTAAGGCAAAAAATCTTCTTTATAGTTTTATTGACTAATCTTCAAAACGTGTCTTTTTTCACCTTTTTCATTCTGGATTTTACTTCACTTTCTGTAAGATCAGATATCGGTATGCCCTCTTCAGCCAGTATATCCTGCACTTTCCAGTAGTCCACAGATAATAACTTGGCAGCCTCCCTCAGCGTGATCCTGTTATCTCTGTAAGCCTTTACAACCTCTTTCTTATTCCTCTCCCGTAATCCCGCGGATATCAACTGCCTGATGGCTGTTGATCTGTCTTCATGCCGTTTTTTAGCAAACGAATCAACCTCTTTGAGCATATCTCTGTATAGAGTAACATTTACCCTGACGAATTTTTCAGCCATAATATCACCTCTCCAGGTATTTTTCCATGTTCTTTGCTGAGAGCCTGTTTTTCTTGTGTAATTCTTTTATCAGACAGGTATATTCCTCCCGATTAATAATATAGATCAGGCACGGGAGGAGACATATAGTTCTAAACCCCTAGAACCCGACATCCAGCCCGAGAATCTTCTTCACCAGGGGGGCAAAGTCCAGCTTTGACATCTTTATATTTTCCGTAGGTATGAGAAATGTCTTTTCTTTCATGTTTAGATTTTTCCTGTATGATCTGGCTCTCCTCTCATATATCATCCTGTACTCGGTATAATCCTCCAGTGCACTTATCTTAATCCCCTCCACATCCCCTAAGGCCATGAATATCACCCTCGGATCGATCTCCATCTCTACCTTCTTCCTGATCTCCACGTGCTCTACAGCCAGTAATTCACAGCCCACCTTCTTCAGATCAGGCACTATCGAGCTCTGAATCAGTCCTCTATCCAGCAATTTACCCTTGATCTGACTTACCCTGGCCCTGCTCAGTGAAACCCTTTCCGCAATTTCCGTATCGGATGACTCTGGAAATCTCGTCAATGCATACAGAACTAATTTTTCCGTATTTGTCGGCTCATAGATTCTATCACCAAATGATCCCTCCCTGACCTTGTATCCGATCTTCAGATCAAACAGGTTATGAAGCAGAGGTGCGAAATCCAGGAAGCGCGGAATCCTACTTAACCTAAATGGGAACTGATATGTATCTATACTCTCAACATAGTTATTCCCTCTATACATCCTTGAAATGGAATCCATATCCATCTTGAAGTCGGTATAACTCTTTGACACATGAACTAGGATTTCCTCCGTATCCGTGGATTGCGCATAGATTAGCTCCGGCTGCTCAAATATCTTCTCAATATACTTCTTTCTTTCCTCAACTAACCCAAGTGGGTTAAATTTCAGATAGGAAACACTTAACAATTCACATCCAAGTGCTGCCAGATCTGGAATATTAATCCTTCGGTAAAATTCCCTTTTCCTCAATTTATTCTTAATTCCCGTTACTGTCGTTCTTGGAATTCCCAGCTTCTTTGATAGGGAGGTATCATTCATCTCCGGATATTGCGTAAGACCGTACAAAACCAGTTTGTCCTTTCCAGTCAGCTTTAACTTCTTCTTCAATAGCTTTGTGACCCTCTTCTTTAACATCTTTCTCTCTCTCTTCAGTAACATTGCCTCATAGGCCCTATTTATCGTATGCACGAGATAGGTGTTATCAAACGGCTTCTTGACATAGTCATCTGCCCCGAATTTTAGTGCCGCGATTGCATTATCCACATCGGCATAGGCGGTTACCATAATCACGGAGCGATCCGGATTCACGTCCTTGATCCTTCTCAGTACCTCATTACCATCCATATCCGGCAGTCTTATATCTATCAGAACGAGATCCGGATTCTCCTCATATGCCTTCTTCAATCCCTGTTCTCCATTCAGGGCAGAGATAACTTTGTAACCTTCCTTCTCCAGCAGGGTTCCTATCAGTCCAACCGTGTCCGGGTCATCATCTATCAGAAGAACCTTGCCCTTTGGTTTTATTTCCTCCATTTTCCTGTCTAAAATTAATTCTCAGTAAATAATTTTATCCCTCTGACTATAAATAGCCCTTTTCCACTGCCGAACCAAAAACGCACCCTCAGATATATAGTCAATTATTCAATCTATATTACGAATATAATCAAAAAGATTTAAATACTTAATTCTATAAGTAATAATATAGTCATAGTGTAAATATGACTGGAGAATATTTTCTACGGGGTGATGGCTGTAAACTGGTTTTTCCACATAGCCCTACCCCTCCCTTTCTCTCAGGTGATCACCTTGAGGATCTGTGCCGTAATCCCAGCATATAACGAGGAGGATAACATAGCGGAGGTAGTCAAGAAAACAATGGAGTACGTAGACTCCGTGATAGTCGTGGATGATGGCTCTCTCGATAATACCTTCCACAACGCAAAGAACGCAGACATAGTTCTGAAGCACGCAGTAAACATGAGCAAGGGCTTCGCACTCGAAACGGGAATCGAAGCGGCTCTGAAGGAAAACGCAGACATCATAGTAACCCTCGATGGAGACAACCAGCACGATCCAGAGGACATTCCGAGATTCGTAAACACCCTCAGGGAGGAAAACCTGGACATAGTATTCGGCTCACGGCAGCTGAACGGGGCAATGCCCTTCATCCTTCGCTTCGGAAACTGGTGGCTCACCACCTCAACCCGCCTCCTCTTCGGGATAAACATAAAGGACACGCAATCGGGCTTCCGCGTATTCACCCGGGATGCCTACAAAAAACTGAAATGGAGCTCCCATGACTACCGCGTTGAATCAGAGATGATCGCAAATACCGCAAAACACAACCTGAAATACAAGGAACTCCCCATAAAAACGGCCTACCACAGCTCCTACAAAGGTACAACCGTCCTGGACGGCATCCGAATATTCCTGAATATGTTGTGGTGGAGGTTAACAAAATAAGATGATAGTTACGGGAATTCAAATCCTCGGTGTCTTTTTCGCCCTCGGAATGAGCTACCTGACTTTCCTGTTCTACAAGAGGGGAGACTACCCCAGAAAAGACTTCATCTTCTGGATGTTTATCTGGATCGGCTTCCTCTTCCTGCTCTTCTTCCCCGAATCAGCCAGGCACCTCTCCGGACCCTTAGGGGTCATAAGCGTAATGAACCTCTTCATGGTCTTGGCCTTCATGCTAACCTTCGCCCTCCTCTTCTACCAGCACGACACCATGAGAAAAAACGAAAAGAAATTAAGAACTGTAGTCAGGGAGATGGCGCTGAATAATCGAGAGAAAAAATGAAGCTCTCAATCATCCTCGGAACCAGGCCAGAGATAATAAAGATGTCGCCCATAATACGGGAATGCGAGAAAAGAGATTTAGATTACTTTATCCTGCACACGGGACAGCACTACTCATACAACATGGACAGGATCTTCTTCGAACAACTACAGCTCCCGGAAGCAAAGTACAACCTTGACATCGGCTCAGGCACACACGCCGAACAAACCGGAAAAATACTTATCGGAATCGAAAAAATCCTTAAGAAAGAAAAACCAGATATCGTCCTGGTTGAAGGGGACACAAATACCGTTTTGGCCGGGGCACTTGCCGCCTCCAAACTACATATCAGGGTGGGGCATGTCGAAGCCGGGCTCAGGAGTTATGACAGGAAGATGCCGGAAGAAATAAACCGCATACTCACAGATCATTGCTCTGACCTTTTGTTTGCCCCCACCGAGAAATCCCGTCAGATCCTGCTCAACGAGAACATTCCCGGTGAAAGGATCTTCGTTACCGGTAACACCATAGTCGATGCAGTAAACCAGAACTTAGAGATAGCAAATGAAAAAGTAAACGTCTTCAATGACCTCAACATAGAACCAAAGAATTATTTCCTCGTCACCGTGCACCGTCAGGAGAATACAGACGACGAGGTCAGATTAAAGAATATCTTTGATGGTCTGGGAAGGATATCCCGGGAATTCAATCTCCCGGTAATCTATCCGGTCCACCCGAGGACAAGAAAGATGATAAATAAATTCGGTGTAAATGCGAATGGCATCCGCCTGATCGACCCTTTAGATTTCCTGAGTTTCCTGCAGCTCGAGAGCCAGGCAAAGCTCGTACTGACCGACTCGGGCGGCGTGCAGGAAGAGACCTGTATCCTGGGGGTTCCCTGTGTCACATTAAGGGACAATACAGAACGTCCCGAAACCCTGGATGCTGGCTCAAACATACTTGCCGGCACAAATCCAGATAAGATTCAGCACTATACGTGGTTGATGCTCAACAGAGACAACGACTCTGAGAATCCCTTCGGGGATGGTGAGGCCGGGAAGAGGATCATAAACATTCTGAATGGTGATATGGATGCAAACTGAAAAAATACTTGTAACAGGAGGGGCAGGCTTTATAGGAACTAATCTGGTGAATGAATTGAGGGGTAGGGGGCATGAGGTAGTTGCTCTCGATCTATACAACACGGAGAGAGAAGATTACGTGAGGGCGGATGTCAGGAATTACCGGCAGTTGGAGAGGATATTCGACAGATGGAAATTCGATTATGTGTATCATTTAGCGGCCGAATACGGACGCTGGAATGGCGAGGATTACTATGAGAATCTATGGCAGACCAATGTTATCGGTACTAAGCATATAATTCGCTTACAGGAAAAGCTGGGGTTCAGGATGATATTTTTCAGCAGTGCAGAAGTATATGGAGACTACGAGGGAGTGATGACAGAGGATGTCATGGAGAAAAATCCAATAAAGGACACTTATCAGATGAACGATTATGCGATAAGCAAATGGGCAGGTGAACTTATGTGTATAAACTCAGCCAAAATGTATGGAACAGAGACGGTCAGAGTAAGACCGGTGAACTGTTATGGTCCTGGCGAGCATTATACGCCCTACAGGGGTTTTATCCCTAAGTTCATCTATCACGCACTCCACAGTAAACCCTACGTTGTTTACAAAGGACACAGAAGGATCATAGACTATGTAGAGGACTCATGCAGGACATGGGCCAATATAGTGGACAACTTCATTCCCGGAGAAGCTTACAATGTTGCTGGAAGACCAGAGTGGGAGAGAGACATCAAGGAATATTCTGATCTGGTTTTGAATGCTACAGGGTGTGATGATTCAATAGTTACATACAAGGAGGCCGAACCATTTACTACAAAAGTAAAAACAATGGATTGTTCAAAGGCTATCAGGGATCTGAAACATGATCCTAAAATCCCTCCAGAGGAGGGGATCAGAAGAACTGTGGAATGGATGAAGCAATATTACGGACTAAAAGGTGATTAGAAATGAATGAGGTTTATTCAGAATATGAGGACAAGATTGTGCTGGTGACTGGCGGCGCAGGGTGCATAGGCACGAATCTGTGCAGGAGATTAGCAGAGTTAGGCGCAAGAGTGATAATCCTGGATGATTTATCCAGTGCATACGAGTGGAATATTCCCAAAGCGAAGAACATTGTATTTGTAAAGGGAAGCATTCTTGATGATGAAAAGCTAAAGCGTGTATTTAAAGAAAAACCCAATTATGTCTTCCATTTAGCTGCCCATTTCGCAAACCAGAACTCAGTGGACAATCCAGAGACCGATTTAATGGTAAATGGAATGGGAACACTAAAAGTTCTGCAGTATGCACAGCTCGTGAACGTGAAGAGATTTGTTTATTCCTCTTCTGGTTGTGGGGTCTATGGCTTAGATTCGAAGATGCCATTTGAAGAACATGACATCTCAATCAGTTTACACACACCATATCAGGTAACCAAGCTGTTAGGAGAGCTGTACACAAACTACTTTCATAACCTCTATGATGTTCCAATAGTCAACGCCAGATTTTTCAATGTCTATGGCCCAGGGGAGGTGCCGGGAAGGTATAGAAACGTCATACCGAACTTCTTCTACTGGGCAATGAATAAGCAACCGTTGCCGATAACCGGTGATGGAACAGAAACAAGAGACTGGACATACGTGGATGACATAATAAATGGTCTGCTGATGATGGGGGTAAAAGAAAAGGCAGTTGGGGAAGCCATTAACCTTGGTTCTGGCAAGGAACACAGGGTTATAGACCTGGCAAATATGGTGAATGACCTCACTGGTAATGAGTCCGGGGTCAGGTATGTGAAAAGAAGGGACTGGGATGTCAAAAAAAGGCTTTTATCCTCCATCGAAAAGGCAAAGAAACTACTGGGCTACAACTCCCAGACGGAATTCGAGGATGGTTTAAAGAAGGTGCACGAATGGTTTGAGGAGAACTGGGAGAATATAAAAAGAAGTGCGGAATTTTGAAAATATGAAAATCCTTCTTACCCAAGAAACCAACTGGATCGAGAGAGGTCCTCATCAGCAACATCATTTAATGGACAGAATGTCTCTCAGAGGGCATGAGATTAGAGTCATAGATTATGATTTATTATGGAGAGATAAAAGGAACAGGCCAATAATAAAAAAGCGAGAATATTTTGGTAATCAACCAAAGGTATTCCCAGAAGCAAAAGTAGAACTCATACGTCCAGCTGTTATCCAGTCGCACATTGTGGATTATCTATCCATACTAGTAACCCATAAAATGGAAATAAAGAAGCAGATTGAAGAATTCAAACCCAATGTTATATTATCTTTTGGTATCATGAACGCCTATATAGGGGCGAGATTAGCTGAAAAGCATGGAATACCACACATATACTATTTAATCGATCATCTCCACACACTTTTACCTTTCAAACCTGGTAGGTTTTTGGCAAAATATCTTGAGAGCAAGACTTTAAAAATCTCAGACCGAGTTTTTGTGATTAATAGGGGTTTGGCCGATTATGCAGAGGAGATGGGAGCAGATAAGGAAAAGATCTCTATAATTCCGGGCGGAGTTGATTTAGAGCGATACCAACAAGCAACTATAAAAAGAGAAGAGGTTAGAAAGAAATACGGAGTCAAGGATGATGAAATTCTTCTCTTTTTCATGGGGTGGCTCTATGAATTCTCAGGATTAAAGGAAGTCGCTCAGGAATTGGTCAAAAGTAAAAGTAAAAATAAGAATATAAAGCTGATGATCATTGGAGAGGGAGACATTTTTGAGAAGCTTAAGAAGATAAAAGGTAATTCCGATAGAATAATTCTGACAGGAAAACAGAGTTTTGAGAGTATTCCAGAGCTCTTATCCGCAGCTGATATATGCCTTCTTCCCGCTTACAATATTCCAGTTATGCAGAACATAGTGCCGATAAAGATGTATGAGTACATGGCAGCGGGAAAGCCTGTGATTGCAGCAAGACTTCCCGGGATAATGAAAGAATTTGGTGAAGGAAATGGAGTTATATACGTAGACAGACCAGAAGATGCTTTAAAAAAAGCAATTGAGCTAATTGAAAATAACCGCATTGAGGAGGGAGGAAGAAAGGCGAGAAAGTTCGTTGAGAAGTATAGCTGGGATAATGTTGTGGATGAGTTTGAGAGGGTTTTGGAGGAAGTTATATGAAAATCTTACAGATTATCCCATATTTCACTCCAAAGCGGGGTGGAGATGTAAATGTCTGTTACAATCTTTCAAAACAATTAGTTGAACGTGGTCATGAAATTACAATAATTACTACAGATTTTGAGTTAAATGAGGAATATGTAAAAACCCTCGAAGAAGCAGGGGTAGAAGTCATCCCTTCCCATTGCATTGCCAATATCAAATTGTTTTTGATTTCTCCAAGCATGAAAAAATGGTTACAAGACAATGTTCAAAAGTTTGACATCATTCACATGCACAATTTTCGTTCGTATCAAAATATAATTGCTCATCATTACGCAAAAAAATATGGGATTCCTTATGTCTTACAACCTCACGGCTCGCTCCCAAGAATAATAGAAAAGCAAAAGCTGAAGAGGTTATATGATTGGATTTGGGGAGATAAGATACTAAAAGATGCATCTAAGTTAATAGCAGTTTCAAAAGAGGGAGCAGAATATGCTCAGCAAATAGGAATCAATGACGAAAAAATATCCGTTATTTATAATGGAATAGATATCCAATCTTTTAAAAATCTGCCAGAATATGGGGAATTCAAAAAGAAATGCGATATCGATGGAGGAATGGTATTATTCTTAGGTCGGATTCACAAGTCAAAAGGTATCGAATTTGTAATTAAAGCTTTTTCTAACTTGATAAAAAAAGTAAACGATGTCGTTTTAGTTATTGCTGGCTCTGATGATGGATACAAAGCAGAACTTGAAAAGTTAATAGAGAAATTAAATCTAAGTGATAAAGTTAAGTTTACTGGATTTTTAGATGAAGATAACAAAATATCCGCTTATGTCGATGCAGATTTATTTGTGCACACTGTACGGTATATGGGGGGGGTGGGGCTAGCACCATTAGAAGCTATTTTATGCAATACTTCTGTAGTCGTAACTGAAGAATGTGGTGAAATTATAAAAGAGGCAAATTGCGGATATTTAGTAAAATATGGCGATGTAACTGACTTGAAAGAAAAGATGAAATGGGTTATTGAAAATCCGGAAGAAGGAAAAGAAGGGGTGGAAAGAGGGAAAAAGTATATCATGGAGAATCTGACGTGGGATAAGATTGTGAGGAAGGTGGAGGATGTTTATGAAGATTGCGTTTATAACTTTTGAATACCCGCCATTTATAATCGGGGGTGCGGGGATATATGCTGTAAACATAACCTTTGAACTTGCAAAGTTAGGTCATCAAGTAGTTGTATTTACCCCGGAGATCAACGATTTGGAAGAGAGATGCGGTATCAATAATCTGGAAATTAGAAGAGTAAAAATAAACAAAAGATTACCTTTCAAGGCGTTACAATTTTGGCTACGTTTGCCGACGGCAGTCAAAAAAGCCGAAAATGAAAATAGATTTGATATAATTCATCTCAACGGCATTTCTTACTGGTTTTTAAAAAAGAGACTTTCTAAAGCTTCTCAGGTAATTACGATTCATCACTTAGTAAAAGATGCTATTAGAAATAATAACTTAGATCTGATTTCGAGGGTTAGGGATATAAGTGGTGAAAATAGTTTATTTATCCCTTACATCGAAAAAAGATGTTTACATTCTGCCGATAAGGTTATCGCTGTTAGCAATTTCACCAAGAAACAGATAACTAAAAATTACAAAATTAATCCCAGTAAAGTTGAGGTGGTTTACAATGGAATTGATTTGGATGGATATGCTTTTACTCAAAAAGAGTTAAGAGAAACTAAAAAACAACTTAATTTACCCGAAAAGCCCGTAATCCTTTTTGTCGGAAGGGTTGATGACCCAAGGAAGGGTTTGGACTTACTTTTAAGGGCTTTGAAAAAAGTTTTGGAGAGGGTTGAGGCAGTTCTCTTAGTAGTAGGAAAAGGGGATCAAACGGAAGTAAGAAAGTTAGCAAATTCCTTAGGAATATCCAGAAATGTGATTTTTGCTGGATTTGTAGATGGTGCTACTTTAAAAAAATGTTATGCGCTGTGTGATATGTATGTTTGTCCGTCAAGATTAGAAGGGTTTGGGTTGACAGTTTTAGAAGCGATGGCTGCCGGAAAGCCTGTGATTGCAACAAAGGCAGGAGCAGTATTGGAACTAGTGAAAAATGGGGAAAATGGGATTTTAGTCGAATTGAATGACATAGATGGTATATCAAATACTATCTGTACTTTTTTGCAGGATAAAAGATTAATGAAGAATGCCGGGAGAAGAAATACAAATTATGTAAAAGAGAAGTTCAGTTGGGAAAAAAGTGCAAAAGAAATAGAACAACTATATATAGGATTAACAGGTGTGCAAGATGTATAAAAGACGATTGATGATTATTGCCATCACAACCTATTTACTGTTAATACCACTTGTAACTTATTTTAAGTATTTTCCGAGAATTGTAAACTCGGAAATTACAAATGTGTTCATATTCCTCCTAGTTTTTCTCTTAACTTTACTGTTGGTTTATGGGGCTTTTCTGATGGGAAAATCTACAGATGTTTATCTCCTATTACCCCAATCACTAATCTTTATCTTCATAGCAAGAGCAGTACCAAATTTGCGGTTATCTTATCCACCTTTACATGATCCTTACTACCATTATATTTGCACTTTAAATATACTCAGATACGGAACACTTAAGCCAATTTTGGATTGGTGGTATGGAGGTGTAGATATACAATTACACTGGCCCGATATGCATTTGTTAACTACTGCATTGGTACATATAACCAATACAGGTACTATGCAAATCTTCAGATTTCAAGAGCCTGTGATGGGCATAATGTTTTTCTTAGCGGTATTTGTATTGGCAAAGGTGGTAACAAAAAATGAGGGAATGGCAATGATGTCGGCATTATTTGCATCTCTTAGCGATGTCGTTATCTTTTATCAATCCGAATATCATCCACAAGGATTTGCTATTGTATTATTAATATTATTGTTATACACCTTCATCAAGTCCAGATCAGTAAATGATATTCGCTTTCGATATGTGACGCTCATTTTTTGTATCGTATTTACATTATCACACTACTTCACACCACTATTTTTGGCGTTGATATTTGGTATGTATCTGATGGTGCTACTAATAATAAGAGCTTTATCGTCTTACAGTCCTATAGAAGATAAATTTTATGAAATAATTGAAGACATTAGACTGGATTATACCTTCTTAATGGTTATTATTATATCTGCTCTTGCTTATCATTTCATGGTTTATACAAGTGTTGTGATGGGGTTTATACGGATAATCTTCACTGAACAGCCATTGCAAGGACAGTTAATATCCATTGGACAGTCTAATGTCCCATTACTTACCTCAATTTTATGTGTGTCAAAATGGGGCTTATTCATATTGGCAATAATATCTATACTATGGATAATTAAGACAAAGAACACAAATGAATTTCGTTTAGCTGTTCTATTCGTCTCCATTATTGTTGCGGGTATAATAGGAAATTATGTTATCATATCACCATTGGATCGTTTAATAGGATTCTATGTTCCATTTGCGGCGGTTTTTGGATCGTTGACTTTGTTTAGATTCGGCGATGAGTGGTTTAATGGCATCCAGAAAAATAGAAAAGTCATGGTAGCCGTTTTAATTGCTTCAATACTTATGACTGCAGGATTTTTCAATTCACAGACGCCCGCTTATTTCTTTCAGGATTCGAGTGTGAATACATTTTATTGGTATTCTAACAGGTTGCCCAAAATGGATGAATACAAAATAGCAGGGGAATGGATTAATGCGTATATACTAAGTGATTTAAAAATAGGAACTGAATTTGACACTCGCACAGTTCCCCTTTTTTATGGTAGACAAAGTTATAACAAAGTAATCTACCTACCAACATATCCAACAGCATCAGTAGATTATGTTATGTCAAATCCCAACATTCCCTATGATTATAAAGGATGTCAAAAAATGTATTTTGACAGGGATTTAAATACGGTATATTATAATGGAGAACTTAAGATTTACGTTCCGCATTAAATCTCCTTTTTTATTTTACTTGTAGCTTAACATGCTGTCCAGTTTTTGGGGTCCACTATAGAGTACAACTATCAAATTTTAAGGACAAGTTAAACAAACTTCCTAAATTCCCAGATTCTTAGGCATTAGGTTATCTGTTGATTTTCCTGGACATTAGCATTAGTTATCTGTTTTTAGAATCCTGGGAGTACGATCATTTTTATATATATAATGCCTAATAACC
>Ga0190363_1000489_pt1 | contig 23252 bp, 24 predicted proteins | sample 48721867_MG_FD_161272 | JGI IMG/M metagenome (GOLD analysis project Ga0190363, IMG submission 161272) | Hydrothermal vent microbial mat bacterial communities from Southern Trench, Guaymas Basin, Mexico - 4872-18-6-7_MG | ecosystem: Environmental > Aquatic > Marine > Hydrothermal vents >... | reverse complement strand
TTTTGATTCTTTTCGATTGATATGTCTAAGGTTATGGAGCTTAGGGAGGCCTTGAAGCGCTATGTGAGGGATGGCTCGGTTCTCTGCCTCGGAGGCATATCCCTCTGCCGTAGGCCTATGGCTGCGGCCTATGAGATCATAAGGCTCGGCATCAGAGATCTCCATCTCATCGACATCGCCCCCGGTATGCCTCAGATACTCCTCGCCTTAGCCGGCTCCGCCAGCGTCGTTGAGGGCTGTTGGCATGGATATGAGCTCTTCGGCCATCCCTATATGTGGCGTAATCTCGTTGAGCGTGGTCCAAAGGAGACGGGGTACCGCTTCGACGACGAGTCCCACTACATGTTGTCGCTGAGGTTTGTAGCTGGTTGGCTTGGGGTTCCCTTCATACCAACCTACACGGCGAGGGGGTCAGACCTATGGAACCCAGAGTTCGACAACCTCTGGGATTTGAGGGGTAAACGCCGTAGGGTTGCAGCTAAGAAGTTCGCAGTCATCGAGAACCCCTTCAAGGAGGGGGAGCTGGTGAGGCTGCTTCCGGCCATAAACCCAGATGTCACCATAATACACGCCCAGATGGCTGCTCCAGATGGGACTACCCGCATCCTAGGCGCCCACTTCGACGACTTCGTCCACGCGGCTGCGGCTGACCATGTCATCATTACCTGTGAGCAGATCGTCTCTAGGGATACGCTGGCAGTGAATCCTGAGATGAATCTGATACCCAGCATCTACGTAGACGCCGTCTGCCAAGTCCCCTATGGCGCCCATCCAGGATCATGCCTCGGCTACTATGACTATGACCCCTGGTTCCTCAACGAGTTGGTGAGGGTGACGAGGGAGGGGGAGAAGAATCCAGAGGTCTTCCAACGATGGCTGGAGGAGTGGGTTCTCGGCGTCGAAGACCATGAGGCCTACCTGGAGAAGCTGGGTCTGAGGCGTCTGCTGGCCCTGAGGGCTGACCCCGCCTTGGGCTATGCACCAACGCTGCCGAGGAGGCTCCATGAGATGCCTCCACCACCATAAGGAGGTGAAGCAAGTGAGCGGGAAGGCTGATTATACGGCTCTGGAGATGATGGTCGTCCAGGCGTCGAGGATGATCAGAGATGGGGAGGTAGTCTTCGTCGGCACAGGGCTGCCGATGATAGCTTCGATGCTGGCCAAGTATCTACATGCACCCAACGCCATCCTATGCTGTGAAGCCGGCTTCTGGGATTCAAGGTTCCTACACATACCCATGACCGTCGGAGACTCCAGATGGTATGTGGGCTCCACCTGGTGTGCTGGGCAGTCCTACATGTTCTCGCTGCTGCAGCGTCGACGCATCGACCTAGGCTTCCTCGGCGGAGCCCAGGTGGATAAGTATGGGAACATAAACTCAACGGGCGTCGGAGTCCAGCTCAGAGACGGCTACTACGTCTTCGGAAAGCGCTTCGAGGGTAGCGGCGGGGCTGCTGACATAGCGTCGATGGCGAATAGGGTGATCATAATGATGAAGCATGAGCGCCGCCGCTTCGTCGAGAGGGTCGACTACATCACCAGCCCTGGATGGTATGTCTGGCTCCATGATTTCAAGGATGGCCGAGGCAGGGTCAGGCTGGTGCCGAGATGGGAGCTGGGTATGTGGGGAGGCCCAGAGGCCGTCATCTCAACTATGGGCGTGATGCGCTTCGATGAGGAGACGAAGGAGATGTACGTCGAATCCTACTACGCGGAGCTAGGCATCACACCCGAGGACATAAAGCGGAACACCTCCTTCGACATCAAGGTCGACGAAGCTGAGCCAGCTGAGCCTCCAACCGAGAGAGAGCTGGAGCTCCTGAGAAAGCAGATAGACCCAGAACACATCTTCCTCAGAGAATAACCCCTCTTTTCCCCATTTTAAAGAAATAAAGGTTTATGATCACTCTTCCCTCGGCATGAAGCCTGAGGCCCTTAGGGCTGTGATTAGGGCGACTCCGAAGATGGTGGCGACGGCTGTCATCGTCAACCGTTCAACGGCTGAGACTGGGAGCATATACATGAAGAGCGCCGACACAGATGGCAGACCCATACCGCTGAGCCATCCCTCGACGACCTTCAGGGGTATGAACCATCCTATGCCGGTGATGAAGATGAGGTTCCCCAGCATGTGGTCGGCGATGATGCCTGAGTAGCTGGCCGCCGCCACGGCGAGGGCGAGCTTCCAGCCTCCGCTGTTGAAGAGGTTTGATGCCCATCCCCTGAGGAGTAGGATGAGGCCTAAGCCTGCGAGGTGTAGCACCGGATATAGGGGCGCCCCCCTACCCACATCTGTGCAATACCATCCGACTATGAGGATGATGAGGGTGGAGGCCGATATGATCCAGCCCTTCACCGATCTCTGTCTCTTGGAGGTCAATGCTCCGGCTACGAGGGCTGAGACAGCTGGGCAGAAGGATGTGAGGATGGGGAAGAGGTGCCACCCCTTATAGCCTGCGACTATGATGCCTCCGAGGAAGGCTGCTAAGGCCCCGAGGTAGGGGCCGATGACTAAGCCATAGATGGGGGCTATCGCCGCGTCAAGCGTTATGCGGGCTCCGGACATGCCGACGATGGGTATGCCCGGGACGAACATGATTATGACAACCGATAGGGCTGCGAAGACGGCTGTTAGGGCTATGTCTCGGGTTGAGAGAACTCCGCCACTCATTTTCCATCTCTCCAAAGCCTTTTCCAAATCTACAATACATTACTTAAGGCTTATCCTCCCAGGAGGCGATCACTAATCAATGGTCCCCGAGGAGCCCTGGCCCTTCATATTACCGTTGCCTAAGGAGCCCGCGGAGCAGTATAGGGTGCTGCTCTCAGCCTTCAGCTCAGAGATCGCCCTGAAGCTCCTCGGCCACATGAGGCTGAGGGGTAGAACCTATCAGAGGGAGCTCCTCGAGGCCCTAAGGGAACACTCAACGAAGTCGGTTCTCAAATATCTCAGGATGCTCTCAGAAGCGGGCCTCGTGGAGGAGGGGATGGAGAAGCGTCGGGTTGAAGGCCGAACCGTCTGGGTGAAGTGGTATTCACCTACGTTTCTCGGTCGATGGCTCATATTGCTGTTGACGCCGAGGGAGGAGCTCTCGCCGAAGCAGATCGTGGAGGTGGTGAAGGAGCTCTTAGGCTTCTATGCGCAGAGCGTGGCGAAGCTCTGCCTCGAATATGGATTGAACCCCGAATACTTCAAGGAGCTCTTCGATGAGGCCCTCTCAAAGCGTCTTAAAGGCGAAAAGCAGGGCGGGGAGAGATGACCCGCGAATACTATAGATCAAACTTATATATTAGCCAGATCTAATTCATCACGTGATCCGGCTTAGCGTAAACGTTGATCACGTCGCCACCCTCCGCGAGGCGAGGGGTGGGAGAGAGCCGGATCCGGTTACGGCTGCCCTAATATGTGAGTTGGCGGGGGCCGATGGAATAACCGTCCATCTAAGGCTTGATCGACGGCATATCAAGGAGAGGGACCTATACCTCCTAAGGAAGCTGCTGAAGACGGAGCTGAATCTGGAGATGGCTGTAACGGAGGAGATGCTCAAGATAGCACTTGACGTAAAGCCTGATCAATGCACCCTAGTGCCTGAAAGGCCAGAGGAGTTGACAACGGAGGGAGGACTAGACATCGTTAGGCATAGGGAGGCCGTGAAGGAGGCCGTTAGACGCCTCCATGAAGCTGGAATAAAGGTGAGCATATTCGTCGAGCCGAATGAGGAGCAGATAAGGATGGCCAAGGAGGTTGGAGCTGATCGAATAGAGCTAAACACTAAGAATTACTCCGAAGCACCACCGAAGAGGCGGGGCGAGGAACTGGAGAGGCTACGTCGAGCCGCGGAGCTCGCGGGGAAGCTCGGACTAGAGGTCAATGCAGGCCATGGATTAAACGTCCAAAACCTACCACCCATAGCTAAGCTCCCAAACTTAAGGGAGGTGAGCATCGGCCACAGCATAATCTCAAGAGCCATCTTCATAGGATTAGAGAAGGCGGTAAAGGAAATCCTGGAAATACTCCACAGATGATGGTGAATGAAATGCGAAAAGAAATAGAAAAATACGAGAAATATCTGCTGCCATCAATAAAATCGAGAAGATTTTACAAAGAGAAACCATTAATGCTGACGAATGGTGAAGGAGCAATACTTAAAGATATTAAGGGCAACGAATACATCGACTTATTCTCCATGAATTATATAATGTTCCTTGGATATAAACATCCAGAAATACTTGAAACAATCAAAAGACAAGTTGACAAATTAATTTTCTCAGTCTACGAGTTTCACACAGAGCCACAACTAAAATTAGCTGAAAAACTGGCGAAGATTACGCCATCGAATTTGAGGATGAGCTATTTCCTCAACTCAGGTTCAGAGGCAGTTGAATGCGCATTAATGATTTCAAGACAGTACACAAAAAAATATGAAATAATCTCCTTATATGGAAGTTACCATGGGAAAACAACCTATGGTGCGAGAAGTGCAACGGGATGGTCAAAGGCTAAGAGATATATAGGGCCTATGTTATCAGGCTTCATAAAGATTCCATGGTATTATTGTTATAGGTGTATTTTCAAAATGGAATACCCTGAATGCGACCTATTATGCGCAAAAATTTTGGAAGATGCACTCAAATATCAAGGGGATGGAAGTGTGGCAGCTTTTATAGTTGAACCCATACTCGGCTCAGCAGGTAATATTCCTCCCCCAAAGGAATATTTCATCGAGATAAATAAAATATTGAATTCCAATGACATCTTATTTATAGATGATGAAATAACCGCTGGTCTTGGAAGAACTGGTAGGATGTTTGCGATTGAACATTACAATATAAAGCCAGATATAATGACTATAGGTAAGACACTTGGAGGTGGACTACCAATCTCCGCGACAATAGTCGATGAAAAAATAGGTGAGTCTTTGGATTCATTTGATTACTATGTAACTTATGGTGGAAATCCCCTTGCCTGCTCTGTTGCAAATGTTGTGGTAGATCTTATCTGGAATAATAAATTATATAAAAGAGCTGAGAAATTAGGTAACTATTTCATACAGGGATTAAAAGAGCTCTCTGAGAGATATCCATTGATTGGTGATGTTCGTGGATGTGGCCTTATGATAGGTGTGGAATTAGTTAAGGATGTTAGAACTAAGAAACCAGCACAGGAGGAGTCATTATATATTTTGGAAAAGGCCAGGGAGAAAGGTTTAATATTGCCTGCGGGGAGAGGATGGTTTAAAAATGTGATAAGAATTAATCCTCCAGTTGTTATAACAGAGGAACAAATAGATAAAGCTCTTAATATAATTGAGGAATTGATGAGGGAAGCTTGTAGGAGGTTTTATAGATGAACAAAATGCGTGCAGCTGTTTTATATGGCCCATATGATGTACGTATTGAGGAGGTTGATATTCCTGAGCCTGATGCTAATGAAGTTGTGATAAAGGTTAAGGCGACTGGTATATGTCCAACCGATTTAAGAAAATATACCGGAGATGTATTGGTGAAGAGACCTATAATACTTGGACATGAGTTTTCAGGTGTTGTATTCAAAGTTGGTGAAGATGTATCCGATGTGAAGGAGGGGGAGCGCGTTATAGCTAACCCCTTCCTCTACTGCCATAAATGTCACTACTGCCGTGAGGGGAGATTTAAGCACTGCATCAATCTAGGGGCTGTGGGGGGCGCCGCGGAGTTTGGGGAGCGATATGGAGGTTCCTTCGCCGAATACCTGAGGGTGCCATCCAGCAACATATACAGGATTCCCGAGGGGGTTTCATGGGAGGAAGCCGCGTTGGTTGAGCCTCTAGCTGCCTGCCTAAATGGTCTCTCCCTATGCGATCCCAAGCCTGGGGATACCATAGCCATAATAGGGGCAGGCCCCATCGGAATGTTACATCTACAGTTATCGAGATTCATGGGCGCCGGATGGATCATAGTCAGTGAACTGCTGGAGCATCGCCGTAGGAAGGCTGAGGAGCTCGGAGCCGATTTCGTCATAGACCCCAGGAGTCGTGATCCCGTTAAGGCCGTCAGGGAGTTGACGGAGGGAAGGGGCGCCGACATAGTAATCGTCGCGACGGGGCGAAGTGAGGAGGCACGGTGCACAGAGCAGGGGTTAAGGATGGCCGCGAGGGGAGGGGTGGTGAATATCTTTGCGGGAACCTGGCCTGAGACTCTGATGAGGGTCGATCCAAACATAATACATTACAGAGAGATAAAACTAATAGGAAGCTACCTATACAACCCCGAGACCTTCCTGAAGGCCGCCAGGATAGTCTTCAGCGGAAGGCTGAAATTGAGGGAGATCATCAGCCACATCTTCCCACTCTCCGAGATAAGGGAAGGATTTGAGGTAGCCAGGGATCGAAGGGGATTAAAAGTGATGATCCATCCCGAGGCCGATCAATAATAAACCATAACGCGCTCCTCTCCTAATCTAGCCCTCAGTCGGGAGGCGATCCCCAGAAGCATCCCCCTGGGAACCCTATACACATCAGGCTCCGAGGGAGGTCTATCCAAGGTATAGAGCTGAACCAAAGCTGGATCTATCTCCTCAACCACATCCAAAAACTTAGAGATAACCTCCTCACGATAATTTTTAAGCTCCATCCTATCTGAATCTATGATCATCGATTGAATAATCAATCTCTCACCGATCTCCCCTCTAAGAAATTTTATCCATTTAATAATGTCACTTATATTCATCTCAGCAATGGGTCTATTCAATGAGAGGAAACATCTCTGATCAACTGTATCCAATTTAGCTATCACATAATCAAATTCCTTAAGAGCCTCTCTAACCATGGGGAGATGAAAGAGGGAGGAATTCGTCAAAATCTGTATGGGAACATCTAAATTCAATTCATCCAATATCTCTCTTATACCTCTGATGATCTCCCTCAATTCTGGATTTAGAGTTGGCTCCCCATTCCCTGAAAAGGTTATAACATTGATCTTCGATGGGTCAATTCTTCTTAATCTATCCTTAAATGCCCTCATAATGACATCAGTGGATGGATAATTCTCTAAATCCATTGGATTCATGATTGGATTATTCGTCACTCCTAGTTGACAATATACACAGTTAAATGAACAACTCTTCTTATTCAGGGGAAGTGGATTTATTCCGAGGGATGGACCAAATCTTCTGGATGGAACAGGTCCATATATTATCTTTCCCATCTCTAAATGTAGTTTTCTTTCATCTTCTTTAACGGTCATCAAGATAGATTCAATTAGGTGGCTAAAAAGTTTTGAGTTAAATCTTCGTTGTGAGGGTTGCGGTGTCATATCTCTGATGCCATCCATGTGGAGGGTGGGATCAAGATGTCTGGAAAGGGGTTCTAGATTGATTTGAGGTCTCCAAAGGGTTTTTAAAAAGGTTTAAGTAGTTAGATGTGGTTCACAGCCTAAACGCCTTCGAGGTTGGTGGAGATAGGAGTTGTTCATGCCTAGGGCCTATGACAGGGCGATCACCATCTTCTCCCCAGAGGGCCGCCTCTACCAGGTTGAATATGCGATGGAGCTGGTTAAGAGGGGGGCTCCCATCGTAGGCGTCTCCTCCCCTGAGGGAGCCGTCCTGGCGGCCAATGAGACACCTGAGAGCAGGCTTGAAGACCCTAAATACTTCAGGAAGATATTCCAGCTCGATGACCACGTCGGCGTAGCCATCGCAGGCCTCAGCAGCGATGCTAGGGTTCTCATAAATCAGGCGAGGCTCACCTGTCAGTATCACAGGCTCCTCTACGACGAGCCTGTCGACATAGAGACCCTCACCAGGAGGATCGGCGACATAATACAGGTGTATACTCAGCATGCGGGTGTCAGACCCTTCGGCGTCAGCATGATCTTCGCGGGCGTCGACAAGACGGGTTCAAAGGTCTTGATGACGGATCCCAGCGGAAGCTATAGGGGATACAAGGCGACGGCTGTAGGCCGTAAGAGTGATGAGGCGAATAAGTATCTGGAGGAGCATTATAAGGATGGCCTAAGCCTCGATGAGGCGATCAAGCTGGCCGTTGAGACGATTAAGGTGGCCTCGGATGGGGAGGTCACCTCTAAGGTTGTGAAGGTGGCCGTCATCCCCCTTGAGACCCGCGTCTTCAGACGCCTCAGCGAGGAGGAGGTGGAGAAATACCTCGGGTAGAAGGCGAGGGGTATGAGCGAGAAATACACCCTCGTCAGATACAGCCGTGGAGGGGAGAAATTCGAGATCATCGTCCACCCAGATAAGGGGCTGGCCTACAAGAGGGGTGAACTCAAGGACGTCTCCGAAGCCCTGATGATCGAGACGATCTTCACAGATGCGAGGAAGGGTGAGAAGGCGTCGAGGGAGCGTCTTGAAGCCGCCTTCGGAACCAGCGACCCCCTGAAGGTGGCCGAGATAATCTTCAAGCGTGGAACCCTACTGCTGACAGCTGAGCAGAGGCGTGAGATGATCGAGCGGAAAAGGAAGGCCATCATCAACATAATCTCCAGAACCTATGTAGACCCAAGAACCAAGCTCCCCCATCCGCCGACGCGCATCGAGGCGGCGATGAGGGAGGCCCACGTGAACATAGACCCCTTCAAAGACCCAGAGGAGCAGGTTAAAGACGTCGTCAAGGCCCTGAGGCCCATACTACCGCTGAGCATGGAGAGCGTGGAGATCGCCATAAAGGTGCCTCCAGAATACGTCTCGAAGGCCTATGGCCTGGTGAGGAGCATGGCTGAGGTTAAACGCGAGGAGTGGGGGAGCGACGGCTCCTGGCTGGCCCTGGTGGAGCTCCCCGCCGCCATGCAGGTTGAATTCCTCGATCGTCTAGGTAAGGCGACGCAGGGGAGCGCCCAGACGAGGATGATGAGAGGATAGGCCTTGTCAGCCTACTTCGAGAATAGGGCAATCGTCGTTCCTGGCGACATACTATACGAGGGTAGGATTAGGGCTGGGAATAACACCTATAGGATGGGAGGCAGAGTTTACGCCACCCATGTAGGCCTCGTGGAGTATGGCCGCGGCGTGGTCTCCGTCATCGCCCTCGAAGCCGGATACATGCCGATGGTTGGGGACATCGTCATCGGATATGTCGTCGACATCGATGTGGGGCAGTGGATCGTCGACATAAACGCGCCCATGAACGCCATATTGAAGGTTCCAGACGCGATGGAGGTTCCCTTCACCCCAGAGCTCGTGATGACGGAGTTCCTAGACATAGGTGACACGATAGTGGCTAAGGTCGTCGACCTCGACCGGAGGAGGACGCCGATACTGTCGATCCTCGGCGGCGAATTGGGGAAGGTCGATGAGGGACTCATCGTCGAGATGACGCCCTCGAAGGTTCCTAGGCTTATAGGTAAGAAGGGGTCGATGGTGAGCATGATCCTAAAGGAGACGGGCTGCAGGCTCGTCATAGGTGAGAATGGACGCATCCTCATCCAATGCGCCGACAGGGAGGATGAGGAGCTGATCGTAAGCATAATTAGGAAGATTGAGAGGGAGGCCCATACAACGGGCCTGACAAATAGGGTTCACGAATATATCATGCGTATGAGAGGTGTGAAGAATGAGTGAGGAGAAATGGAGAAGAGTGGATGGGAGAGCCTGGAATGAGCTGAGACCAATAAAGATCGAGAGCGGAGTTCTACCCAACGCTGATGGCTCAGCCTACATAGAGATGGGGCGCAACAAGATAATCGTCGCCGTCTACGGCCCTAGGGAGATGCATCCCAAGCATCTGGCTAAGCCCGACATGGCCGTGCTGCGCTGCCGATACCACATGTCCCCCTTCTCAACGCATCCTAGGAGGAGTCCAGGGCCTTCTAGGAGGGATACCGAGATAGGGATGGTGATGCGATACGCCTTGGAGCCGGCCATCTTCCTGGAGCGATTCCCGAGGGCATCCATCGACGTCTACGCCGAGGTTCTACAGGCCGACGGTGGAACCCGATGCGCCTCCATAACAGCCGCAGCCGTCGCCCTCGTCGACGCGGGGATACCGATGAGAGACCTGGTCGCAGCCTGCGCCGCCGGTAAGATCGAGGGCCACATCATCCTCGACCTAAACGACCATGAGGATAAATACGGAGAGGCCGATGTCCCCGTGGCCTATATGCCGAGGCTGAATAAGGTGACGCTGCTACAGATGGATGGCGTCCTCAGCCCAGATGAGCTGAGGAGATGTATAGAGCTGGCCATCGAGGGCTGTCAGCATATCTACGAGCTCCAGAGGGAGGCCTTGAAGCGTAAATATGAGGAGGTTGTGGAGGAGGTGAAGGAAGGTGAGTAGGCTAAGCATCATACCAAAGCTGAAGAGGCGTAAGATCCTCGATGCCATCGCATCGGGGAGGAGGATGGATGGCCGAGGCCCTGAGGAGTATAGGGAGATCTCGGTGCGTAGAGGCGTCGTGGAGAAGGCTGAAGGCTCGGCGGAGGCGAGGATCGGAGACACATGGGTCGTCGCAGGCGTCAAGATCGAGATCGGGGAACCCTTCGAGGATACACCCGATGAGGGAATCCTAGTCTGCAGCGCAGACTTCGCGCCGGTGGCCTCACCAACCTTCGAGCCTGGCCCCCCAGATGAGGCATCCATAGAGCTGGCGAGGGTCGTCGACAGAGGTATAAGGTCGTCAGATGCCCTAGGCCTAAAGGATCTCTGCCTAATCCCTGGGAGGAAGGTCTATGTCATCTACATCGATCTCTGCATATTGAATCATGCTGGGAATCTCCTCGACGCGGCGTCTCTGGCCGCCGTGGCAGCCCTGATGGGGGCGAAGAAGCCCATATACGAGGTGAGGGATGGCGAGGTCTACCCGACGGGTGAGGTGGAGCCTCTGAAGCTGAGGAGGCTGCCGATAGCGGTCTCCATGGCGAAGATCGGGGATGTCATAGTCCTCGACCCCACCTTCGACGAGGAGGAGGTGATGGACACGAGGATAACGGTCACCGTCGACGAGGAGGGGAATGTCTGCGCGGTTCAGAAGAGTGGCCCACAGGGGCTGAGCGTGGAGGAGATCTGGAAGGCGATAGAGATCGCAGTTAATAAGGCTCCCATGCTGAGAGAGAAGTTGGAGGCTGCGCTATGAGCTTTGGGCCGAGGCTGAGAACCCGAGGCGGGGCGACGCTGAGGAAGAGATGGACACGGGTAGTCTCGACGCTTAGGAGGCCCCATAAGTGTCCCCGATGCTCGGCGATGAAGGTGAGGCGCATCAGCGTGGGCATCTGGCGCTGTAGGAAATGCGGTTTCACCTTCGCCGGTGGAGCCTACCAGCCTCAGACGAAGCTGGGTAAACTGGCGGCCAGGTAGATATGGAGGCTGAGGCTGAGATAACCCTGGAGCTGGGCGAGGGGCTGCCGAAGCTGCTAGAGAGGGCTTTAAAACCCGAGGCTGAAACCCCCGCGACGCCTAGGGCTAAGGCCCATGTAGAGGCCCTGGGGGAGAAGCTTAGAGTCGTCATCGAGGCTCAGGACACCACCGCCCTGAGGGCTGCGGTGAACAGCTATCTAAGATGGGTGGAGGGATGCCTCTCAGCCCTCAGGGGGCTGCGACAACTATAAAGGGTGAAAGGGGAAATAGGTTTAATATGTCCTCCGAGCGACTGCCCCCGAAGATTCAGGAGCAGCTGGCGAAGATTCAGCAGCTCCAGAATACGCTTCAATCGCTGCTGATCCAGAAGCAGCGGCTGGAGCTGGAGCTGAGCGAGACGGAGAGGGCCTTGAAGGCCTTGGAGTCCATCCCAGAGGACGCTAAGGTCTACAAGGCTGTTGGGACGATACTGGTGGAGAAGAGTCGAGATGAGGTGTTTAAGGAGCTGAGCGAACGGAAGGAGTTTCTGGAGATGAGGTCTAAGGTTTTGGCGAGGCAGGAGACGAAGACCCGTGAGCGCTTGACGGCTCTACAGAGGAGTCTACAGCGGGAGTTAGGCGCCTCCCCTCCTGAAGAGTCCCCTTAGTCCCCTCCCCCTCTCCGCCCCTTTCCTCACGGCCTCAGCCATCCTTCTAAGAGGGGTGGCGTCCACCCCCAGCTTAAACATCCTGTCGAGAACCTCAACGGCCGCCGCCGCGCCTCCATAATCTATAGTTGAAACGGTTGTGGTTGGGATGAAGATCGATGTCCATGGTATGCCTTTCCCAAGACACCTCTCCATGAGGCAGGCATTTATCCCCGTGACGGCTCCCTCATTCGTCGACTTCACACCGGCCATCTGGAGGCGTTCACCCTCCGTCGAGTAGCCCACAACCTCCCTCACAGCTCTCAGAGAGCCCTCCACAGCTATGAATTCGGAGGCCCCCTTCTCGATGAGCCATTTGAAGAGTTCTTCGCCGATTCTCCAGGCGTTCTCAGAGGTCGGGAAGACCTCTGAGACTATCAGCAGAAGCCCTTCACCGCCGTATATCCTGAAGGAGTTTACGGGTTTGCCATCGATGATGAGCATCATAGGGGGGAGAAGCGGCGATCTGAGATAGGCTTTAAGGCTGAAGCCTACACGGCGGACTATATACATCACAGAGGTGTTGGCGATGAAGCCTGGCCCAGCGAAGCCGGTGACGACGGTATACCTCCCACGCTTAATAGGGGTCTCCTCAACAAACTCCACATCCATCATTAAGTGTATATTCCCCAGCTTAAAAAAGGCCTCCGCCCAAGAATATCCGATGAAGCTCGACGAGTTCAAGAAAGCTCTGAGGGGCAGAGTTATCATCCTCTGTCATCACAACGCTGACCCCGATGCCCTGTGCTCAGCCCAGGCTCTAAAGGAGCTGGTGGAGGCCCTCAACCCCGAGGCTGAGGCTATAATAATGCTTCCAGCGGGGGCGAGCTCCACCTCTAGAAGGGTGATGGATGCCCTAGGAATAGAGGCAGTGGATGATGAGGTTGACCTAAGCGACGTAGACGCCCTCGTCGTGGTGGACACCTCCTCCCTAGCCCAGCTCGCCTCAAAGGCCGAGGAGGTCGCATCCTCAAAGGCCTATAAGATTTTCATAGATCACCATACGCCCAGCAGGGAGGTTGAGGAGGTGGCGGATATATACATCGTCGACGACTCAGCCTCCTCAACCTCGGAGCTCATCTACAGGCTCTATGAGGCTCTGAACCTGAAGCCCTCGGAGAGAGCTGCGAGGGCTATGCTCATCGGCATCGCATACGATTCTAAGCATCTCTCCATAGCAGGCTCGGAGACCCTGAGGGTTGTTTCAAGGCTGCTGGAGCTGGGGGCATCGATGGAGGAGGCTTCGAGGCTGCTGACAGCCGAGATGGATCGCTCAGAGCGCATCGCCCGCCTCAAAGCAGCTCAGAGGATGACCCTCCACGAGGTGGAGGGATGGCTCATCGCGGCGTCGCATGTCAGCTCCCACCAGGCATCCGCCGCCCGAGGCCTATTAGGATTGGGGGCCGACGTAGCCGTGGTTGCGGGGGGAACCTGGGAGGATGTCCGTGTAAGCCTACGGTCAACGGAACGCTTCCACGGCGAGACCTCAATCCACCTCGGCAGAGACATCGCCCAGCCCCTAGCGGAGGAGCTCCAAGGCTCTGGGGGAGGACATGCAACCTCAGCAGGCCTAAACCTCCAGGGGGATTATGAGGAGATATCGAAGCGCTGCGTGGAGCTCATCTCGAAGAGGATCAAAGAGGCCGTTAGGGCATCCACCGATGATCAGAGGCGCAGTGGGGAGGTCGAGGATGCATCCTAAGGTTTTCTTCCTCATCTTGGTTTAACTATGAATTCACAGCAGGATCACATCCATAGCTATACATCTAGTCTCCTCGGGAGAAGCCTTATCTCCCACATTAACGGAATCTAGATGGCAGACAACACCTATTAATGGGTAGGCTATCACTTAGGGGAGTTTAGCTTGCCGCCTATAGTGGAGGTTGAGGGGGTCACCTACACCTATCCGAATGCCGAGGAGCCGGCGCTGAGAGGTGTAACCCTCACCGTCGATGAGGGCGAGTTCATACTGCTGACGGGGCCGAGCGGCTGCGGTAAGACCACGCTCTGTCGATGTCTGAATGGTTTGATCCCCCACTTCTATAGCGGCGAGATGGAGGGGGAGGTTAGGGTTTTAGGCCTCTCAACCAGGGAGCATCCACCTTCGGAGCTTGCTAGATACGTCGGCCTCATCTTCCAGAATCCCGATAACCAGATCTTCTCGTTGACCGTTGAGAAGGAGGTGGCCTTCGGCCTTGAGAATCTCGGCGTAGAGCGGGGTGAGATGCGTAGAAGGGTTGACTGGGCGCTGGAGGTCGTCGGCCTAAGCCATCTTAGGCATAGGTTGACGAATGAACTCTCCGGAGGCGAGAAGCAGAGGTTGGCCATCGCATCCATATTGGCGATGAGGCCGAGGGTCATCGTCCTCGATGAGCCAACCTCATTTCTAGATCCCAAGGCCGCTGAACACCTCTTCGAGATACTAGACCTACTCAACAGGGAGTATGGGATGACCATCATCCTCATCGAGCATAGGGTCGACCTCGCAGTGAGATACGTCGATAGGGTTGTCGTCATGGATGGAGGCCTAGTCATCGTCGACGCCCCTCCGAGGGAGGCCTTCACATCGCCGAAGACGAGGGCCGTAGGCGTAGCCGTTCCAAGGGTTCTAGAGCTCTCCGAGAGGCTTATGAGGAGGGGTATACCCCTAAAGAGGCTTCCCCTCACCCCCCAGGAATTATTAGAGGAGCTCCAGGGTAGGCTGAGGGGGGATGGAGGGTGGAGTGGTGGAGAGGTGAAGGTGGAGGGCGCAGAGCCGATAATAGAGGTGATAGATGTCTCCTACACCTATCCCAACGGCGTTAAGGCCCTGGACGGCATCAACCTCCGCATAAATCGGGGGGAGTTCGTCGCCATCATGGGGGAGAATGGAGCTGGAAAGACGACGCTGGTCAAACACTTCATCGGCCTGCTGAAGCCGACGGAGGGGAGAGTCCTAGTCGACGGCATAGACACCTCCCAGGTGACCGTGGCATCGCTGGCGAGGAAGGTGGGCCTAGTCTTCCAGAACCCAGATGATCAACTCTTCGCCGAGAGCGTGGAGGAGGAGATCGCCTTCGCACTTAGAAACTTCGGCTACAGCGAGGATGTCGTGGCTAAACGCGTCGATTGGGCGCTTCACCTGCTGGATATAGAGCGATATAGGGATTCAAGCCCCTTCACCCTCAGCGGTGGGGAGCGTAAACGTGTCGCCCTCGCCTCGGTTTTAGCCTGGGATCCCGAGGTCGTCGTCCTCGACGAGCCGACCATCGGACAGGATTACGCCCAGAAGGAGAGGCTGAGGCATTTCCTAATGCAGCTTAGGAGTCAGGGTAAGACCACAATCATCGTCACCCATGATGTTGAGTTCGTCGCCGAGTGTGAACCTAGGGTCATCCTTATGGCTGAGGGGCGAATATTGGCCGATGGCCCCGCCAGGAGGGTTCTCTCCGATGTGGAGGCGTTGGAGAAGGCCTCGATCACGCCGCCGGAGATGGTGAGGGTTCTGAGGAAGCTCTCCCCCTACGGTGTCCCCTGCGACATCCTCGACGTCGAGGAGGCGGCTAAGGTTATAGCTGGGAGGTTTAGGGGATGAGTCTCTTCGAGGGTCTAAGATTCTCTGGGGGCGATACGCCGATACATCGACTAGACCCCAGAGCTAAATTCGTCTTGACGGCCTCCATCTTCACCGCCGCCGTCCTCTACTTCCACCTCCTGCCTCTCCTCATAATCTTCCTCATACAGCTGCCCATCGTCGCGGCGGCTAAGGTCTGGAGGGGCTGGCTTAGAACGCTGAGGGGGGGCCTCTACATCGCGGTGTTGATCCTCGTGACGAATCTAATCTCCTTCTACTTCTATAAGGGTCGAGTCTTCACCCTTGAGATGGTTGAGTATTCGCTTTCGATGACTTTGAGGTTCATCGTCCTCGTCGCCTCCTTCAGCCTCTTCTTCCTCACCACCTCCCCCGACAGGTTGAGCCTGGCCCTGGAGAAGCTTCACATCCCTTATGAGTTCACCTTCGCCTTCATCACCGCCATCCGCTTCGTCCCCGTCCTCGCCGAGGAGGCTCAGTCCATCATCGACGCCCAGAGGGCGAGGGGGCTGGAGCTGGAGCGTGGAGGCCTTTTGAGGAGGGTGAGGAACTACATACCGATCCTGCTACCACTTATAGTGAACTCCATTAGGAGGAGCCTCGAGTTGGCTGAGGCGATGGAGTCGAGGGCCTTCGGGGCTGTGAGGGAGAGGACGAACCTCTATGAGTTGGAGATGGGAGGCCTCGACTACGTCATCCTGATGCTATCCATCGCCCTGATGGCTATAGCCATCTATATCAGGGTCTTCCATCCAAATCTAGGGGCCTTCTTCCCCTCGGTTTGAGGGGAAGCCTTATATATTTGAGTATGTATGGCTGTGGGAAATATAAATACGGTATGGAGGAATATTGATGGAGCTGAGGAAGGTTCAGAAGGTTGGCTACTCAACCCTCAGCATATCCCTCCCCCAGAGCTGGACTAAGCGGATGGGCGTGAAGAAGGGGGATCATCTCCTCGTGGTGGAGGAGGGCGACGGCTCGCTGAGGATCATACCGAAGGGCGAGGCCGTGGAGCGGGAGGAGACCTACCTCGTCGACGTCGATCGATGCGACAATATAGAGCTTCTGGCTAGGGTCATCGTAGGAAACTACGTCCTAGGTCGAAGCACAGTCCGCGTTGAGTCCTCCAGGAGACTGATGCGAGAGCAGATAGAGAGCGTGAGGGAGGTCACACAGAGACTCCTCGGCTTCGGAATAATAGAGGAGGGAGATCGACACCTAATCCTCCAATGCTCAGTCGACCCCAAGAAGTTCCCCCTTAAAATCGTGATGAGGAGACTCTACCTCCTCACCTCGATCATGTTTAAGGAGGCCGTTGACAGCCTGATAGATAGGGATAAAGACTTGGCCCTCGACGCCCTCACGAGGGAGCATGAGACCGACACCCTCTACTGGCTTATATCACGCCTCCTCTCCTCAGCTCAGCAGTCGAACCTCATAGCCAAGGAGATCGGCGTTAAGGATCCCATGGAGATCATCGAGGATAGCACCATCATAAGGTTCCTGGAGCTCATCGGCGACAGGGTGAACGACCTCGCCTCCAACGTCGTGAAGCTCCTAGACTCAGAGATCGAGGATGAACTCTATGAGCGTTTAGGGCAGATAGCCCTCATAACCTTCACCATGTTCGATAAGGCTGTTAAGAGCATCTTCGATGAGAACATAAAGATCGCCAGCGATGCCGTCGATCTCAGGGAGACCGTCGAGATGGAGGAGCAGAATATGATGAGAGAGATGGTGAATAGGCTCAACCCAGAGACGGCCGCCATCCTAAGCTCGCTCCTCGGCGATCTACGGATAATAGCGGAGCTATGCTCCGCCATAGCGGAGATCGCCATCAACAACGTCATCCGAGGAAAGAACGATGTATGCCGCCTATACCATAAAGCCTAACGCTCACCTCAAAATTGAGGGGAATGAATTCGATTTGACTTTTATTTTAAGTTGCTTTATATATGTTTTGCTCGCTCAATATTTACCATATATATCAACCCCTGGAGAAACCATATAAGGATTAACCCCAACCCATCTGCGAGGCTGATATGAGCTCCGTCAAGGAGGTCTCAAGATATCTCATCGACGGCATCAGCAGGATCATCGAGGGGATAGATGAGGATGAGATAGAGCGGATGGTGGAGGCAATATTGGAGGCTAAGGATAGGCGTATCCTCATCGTCGGCGCGGGTAGAAGCGGCTTCGTGGGCAGGGCCTTCGCCCTAAGGCTGATGAATCTGGGCTTCAATGTCTATGTCAGCGGTGAGACCATAACCCCCGCCCTAGAGAGAGGAGACCTAGTAGTCGCCATCTCAGGCTCCGGAGTTACGAGAACAGTCGTTGTCCAGGTTGAGGCCGCCAAGGAGGTGGGGGCCAAGATCATCGCCATCACCTCTCACCCCGAGTCTCCCATCGGTAGACATGCTGATATCCTCGTCGTCGTAAAGGGGAGAACTAAGATCGATGCGGAGACAGACTATGAGCGTCGGCAGATCAGGGGCATCTACGACCTGGCGCCTCTAGGCACCATGTTCGAGCTCTCAGCCATGATCTTCCTAGACTCCGTGGTGGCCGAGTTGATGAAGAGGCTTGGACTTACAGAGCTGGATATGATACGTAGACATCCCAAAACCCACTGACAAGGCTATAAGGAACCAGCTCTTTATCCCCTTAGACCTCGGAGGCCTGTATTAAGGGTGGAGGATGAGGGGGAGAATAGCCCCCAGCTCTTGAATCGGAATATACCGGCGATAGTCATCGGGGAGTTCATCTCATCCATGGGTTGGACCATATTCTACGTCCTATGGCAGCCCTACGTCCTCAGCCTCGGGGCCTCCATGACGGCTCTGGGGCTTTTGAGGGGGATACGCATTGGGGTTACCTCGACGCTTCAACTCCTGACGGGGAGGCTCTCCGACGTTTTAGGGAGGAAGAGGCCGATGCTGATGGCCTACTTCCTGGGCATCGCATCGATAGCGCTCATCGTCGCAGCCTCCAATTGGCCTCAGCTCCTACCGGCGGTGCTCCTCCTCTCCCTCTCAGAGGCCCTATGGGTTCCGGCGGCCTACTCTATTGTCGCAGAGTCTGTGGAGGTCGGTGAGAGGGGGAGGGCCTACAGCTATCTCTCGGAGAGCTGGTTCCTGCCAGGCCTCATATTCTCAGCCGCCGCGGGCCTACTCGCCGATCGAGTGGGGATGAGACCCCTCCTTGCAACGATCATCTTAACGGACGCCGTCTCGCTGAGCATAGTATGGCTCTATGTCTCCGAGACCCATAGGGGAGGAAGCCTAAACCCTGGGGAGCTTCTAAGGGATGTTGGGAATCTGATAAGGCCTAGGGGAATCCTATCAAGGCTTTACATCGTGGGGATGGTCGACAGCCTCTCCTCCACCATGGTGGAGGGAATACTCCTCGGGATGTTGATGAGATCCTATGGCCTTAGCCTCACCCAGCTGGGCCTGCTGATGAACGTCCTCTGCGCCGCCACCGTTGTGGCCCAGATACCCATGGGCCGCTTCATCGACAGATATGGCCGCAGACCCTTCCTCCTCTCATCCACCCTCCTCTGGCTTACGAGCCTCTCAGGCTATCTATTCTTCAGGGGCTTCTGCGTCTACCTCATCCTCCACGCCCTCTGGGGAGTCTCCCTAGCCATGTGGATTCCGGCCTTCAACGCCTATCTATCGGACATCGTTGGAGAGGATGAGCGTGGAAGAGCCTTCGGAGACCTCAACGCCCTTATGGGCCTCATATCTCTTCCAGCCCCGATCATAGGCGGCCTCCTCTACGACTATCTAGGCTTCAACGGCCCTATATCCGCCAGCCTCTCCTTAGCCGTTTTAACTCTGCTGGCCATCCTCACGCTGAGGGAGGGAGGGCTCGACGAATAGATTTAAAAGGCATGCCTTTTCCTCTATAGGAAGCTCAAGGGGTTTGGTGTATGCCCAGGTTCAAGCAGACGAGTGAGATACTGAAGCTGATGCATAATAAGGAGAGGATCCGGAACATCGGCATCATAGCCCATATAGACCATGGGAAGACGACGATGAGTGACAGCCTCCTAGCCATGGCTGGTATGATAGCTCCAAGCAGGGCAGGTGAGATGAGGGCGCTCGACTACCTGGAGGAGGAGCAGAGGAGGGGTATCACCATAAAGACGGCTAACATCAGCCTCCTCTACGAAAGAGACGGGGAGGAGTATGTCATCAACCTCATCGACACCCCAGGCCACGTAGACTTCTCAGGCAAAGTCACCAGGGCCCTGAGGGCTTTGGACGGCTGTATACTCCTCGTCGACGCCGTGGAGGAGTTCCAGATCATGACCGAGGTCAGGCTCCGAGCTGCCCTCAGGGAGCGGGTGAAGCCGGTGCTATATATCAACAAGTTCGATAGGCTCATCAAGGAGTTGAAGCTCGACGCCGCGGGGGTTCAGAAGAAGCTGCTACGCATCATCAACCAGTTCAACACCATAGTCCAGACCTATGGCTCGGAGGAGATCAGGAATAAGTGGACGGTTAACGCCGCTGAGGGAACCGTCGCCTTTGGATCAGCCCTAGACCGCTGGGGCTTCACCATACCCATGCTGAAGAGGAAGGGGTTGAAGTTCAGCGATATCGTCGAGTATTACAAGAATGATGAGCTCGACGAGCTGAGGAAGCTTCTACCGCTGCATGAGGCCATCCTGGAGATGGTTGTCAACCATCTCCCCAGCCCCGTTGAGGCTCAGCCCTTCAGGCTGCCGGCCATCTGGAAGGGAGATCTAAACAGCGAGATTGGCAGAGCCATGATGGAGCTCGACGAGGATGGCCCCCTCGTCGTCTGCCTCACCAACGTTAAGGTTGATCCGCAGGCTGGCATCGTCAGCACTGGTAGGGTCTTCTCAGGAACCATAGAGCGGGGAGACGACGTCTATCTATTGATGGCGAATAGGGCGCATAAGATTCAGCAGGTCAGCATCTATATGGGTCAGTGGAGGGAGGTCGTCGATCACATACCCTGTGGAAACATCGCGGCCATCCTCGGCCTGGAGCATGCGAGGGCTGGTGAGACCATCGTCGACTACGAGTACCGAGACATGGCCGTCGGCTTCGAGGAGTTGAAGTATATCTCAGATCCGGTTCTAACGATAGCTGTTGAGCCTAAGCATCCAAGAGATCTCCCAAGGCTCATAGATGCGATGACGAAGCTCTCCATCGAGGACCCGAATCTGGTTTCGACGATCAACCAGGAGACTGGTGAGTATCTCCTCTCCGGCATGGGTGAGCTCCACCTCGAGATCGCCCTCAAAGACCTGAAGCGGGAGTATGGCGTCGAGGTCATCGCCTCAGAGCCGACCGTCGTCTACAGGGAGACGATAAGGAAGGAGGCTGGGCCGTTTCTGGGGAAGAGCCCGAATAAGCATAACAAGCTCTGGTTCGTCGTCAAACCCCTCGACGAGAGAGTTGTGGAGCTCATAAGAACCGGCGTGCTCACGGAGGCGTTGTCCAGGAGGAAGCGGCTGGAGGTCTTGATGAAGGAGGCGGGCTGGTCTTCGAGGGAGGCGAGGGATGTCATCGCCATCGACCGAAACGCCAACATCCTCGTCGACGCAACAACCGGAGTCCAATATCTAAGGGAGGTGAAGGAGCACATCGCAGGAGGCTTCCACTGGGCCATGGAAGCCGGACCCTTCGCAGGCGAAGCCATAAGGGGGGTTCAGGTCACCCTCGTCGATGCACAACTCCACGAGGATCCTGTCCACAGGGGGCCGGCGCAGATAATGCCCGCCACCCGTCAGGCCATCTACGCAGGCATCCTCTCAGCTGAGCCCACGCTGCTGGAGCCCATCTATAAGATTCAGGTGAGGGTGCCCCCAGAGGAGATGGGAAACGTCACCAGCCTCATAAGCAGGAAGAGGGGCAGCATATACAGCGTGGAGCAGAAGGGGCCCATCGTCTTCATCACCGGCTACATACCCGTCGCCGAGAGCCTTGGGCTTTCACAGGAGATGCGATCAGCCACCTCCGGAAGCGCCTTCTGGCAGTGCACCTTCGACCACTGGGCCCCCGTCCCTGATACGCTGCTACCAGAGATCGTCAGGAAGGTGCGTGAAAGGAAGGGTCTCGACCCAGAGCCGCCGCCAGCCAGCAAATACATCATCAAAGAGTAATCCTACTTTCTCAACATCTATTGGTTGGTTTAATTATTTATTTGGCTCCCCTTTTTGGTATATAAATGAATGGATTTGTATAGTTTATCCATTCACATTTCCCATCATCCACATCAAAACAAAAGAATATAGGATGTTGATCATAATCTTCGGTCTATGACAGCGGCTTCGCCTCCGACGGCAGGCCAGACGACATCACGGGCATAGGGACCTCGACGGTGATGAAGTATCTCAAGTGGTGGTGTGAGATCTCGGCTGAGAAGAGGGGCGTCGCCATCTACAAGGTCGTCATCACCGCCAACACCTCTGACATATCGAAGATCAAGCTGGAGAAGGTCAACATACCAGGCGTCGGCTACCTCGACGGCGGAGCCTTCCAGCAGGACGTCTACACCGACCAGATAATGTGGACCTACACCATCAGCCAGAACAGCCTCTACGGAGCCAGCTACCTGAAGAGACCCGTCGGAGACCCCAACGAGTTCAAGTTCACCACCGTCGTCGAACTCACCCTGGACAGCAGCGACGTCATCCAGGTCACCCTCAAGATATACTACCTCACGCCCACCGAGGCCTCAGCCGTGCTCTCAGACAGCGTAATCCTATCAGCCTCATAATAGTAGAGCCAGTCCCGGGTCGGCACCTTTAAATCGAAGGCGATTGATTTTCAAGATAATATACCTTTATTTTTTATTATAATCAGAAATCCCTTTCTTTCTGGATACTTTCCATAACTTTCAGTAGTACCAACAATGAATATCCCCTTTTCATTTACAAATACACCATGTGCATAGTCCTCTCTATTTGATTCTCCAAATTTTTTATTCCATATAATCTCCCCATTTAGATTTAATTTAGATATTAATGCATCAAGTTTTAATAAATCAGAAGATGAATCTTCTTTTATTGCACCAGCAGAATATAGGTATCCATTATAGTATTTAATATCTATATATGTTTTGGATGATTTGTCCCATTTTTGATTTCCTTCAAGGTCGAATTTTATTATAGTTCTAAGCTTCCATCCTTTACTTCCTATTACTAAAAGATAAATACCGCTTGGGGTTGCACATACTTTTATAGGCATATCACCTTTGACTGATTCTCTTTTTGTGTACCATATTAGGTTTCCATCAAAATCAAAGCATGCTAGAATTGTGTCGCAACCTCCCGTTGCATTTTTTGTTGTGAAACCAGCGACGTATATTCGATTAAATAATATATCAAGATTTACAGCTTTCCCATTTAAATCTCTAACCCAAATTATCTCTCCTTCTCTATTAATTTTTATGAGTTTACCATTAAGAATAAAGTATATGTCATTTTCAATAATCTTTATATCTGATATAAAAGGATTATTTTCATGTTTCCAACATCTGCTCAATAGAAGTTCACCTTTAGAATCAAATTTCTTAAAACAAATATAATGATATGTTTCATTCTTTATTTCGCTTAAAACGTAAATATAATTATTATCACAACTTATGCTTCTTGCAAGGGAACCATCTCCATCGACCCATGTCACATTCCATATAATATTTCCATTTTCATCAAGTTTAGCTAAACAAG
>Ga0190363_1000488_pt1 | contig 23269 bp, 31 predicted proteins | sample 48721867_MG_FD_161272 | JGI IMG/M metagenome (GOLD analysis project Ga0190363, IMG submission 161272) | Hydrothermal vent microbial mat bacterial communities from Southern Trench, Guaymas Basin, Mexico - 4872-18-6-7_MG | ecosystem: Environmental > Aquatic > Marine > Hydrothermal vents >... | reverse complement strand
TAAGCACTAGATTCGAGGACGTTAAAAACGTAGCCTTAGACAGAGCTAACGAAGGTTTAGGGATTGTGGGGACTGTTAAAGAGCTTGTAAGACCAATACTTGACGAGCACGGAATCACCGGCGGTCAGAGAGCAACCTACCTCGCCTTTGCCACTAAGCTAGCGAAGCACGCTCTCAGACAGAAAGGCTCTTCAGCTACTAAGATTGCTAGCAACTTAAAGAGCTACTTCGTTGGAGCATACGACCTAGACCCAGAAATATGTGATGAAATAATACAAGTAATTGTCGGATGGCTAGTAGCCTACTAGAGGGCTTAGCGGAATAAACCCGAAAGTTTAATAGAACTTTTTTTACTTTTCTACTTCTTGGTGCTTATGTACATGCTAGACGTGGGTATCGTATCCAGCTACGTGCCCAGCTTGAAAACGGTAAGCAAGGATATTGAGACCGCATTTCTCAAGATGGGCTACAGGGCTAAGTACTTCAACTACAGGGTGCCCGTGTACAAGGCTATAAAGCTGTTCAGGAAAGCGATAGTTTTCATGCCCTTCGACCCGGTTTACCTAGCCCCTTGGGCTTTGCTCGTAAGGGACTACAGAAGGTACAGCATTAGGAGCGTGATGTACGTTACGGTAGAGGGGATACCTAAGAGGGAAATGATTCCTAAGTGGGTTAGGAAGAACATAATATACATCGCTAACAGCGAGTTCACAAAAGAGAAGCTCGAAGAGGTCGAGATAGAGACCAGAGACATAATATATCACGGGATAAACCTAGAGGACATAGCGAAAGCCACCCCGTTCAAGAAGAGGCTGAAAGAGGAGCTTAAGGCGGAAGTGGTTTTCGGAACCGTGTGCAGTAGCCTACCTAGGAAGGGATTGAAGATGCTTAGGGAGATAGCTGAAATGGCTAAGGACAAGCTACCTAAAGCGAAGTTCTTCGTAATGACGGATAATAGAGGGGCTGGGATATTTGAGGGAATGGAGAATGTGTACGTGTACCCTAGGTTCGGCAAGCTCAGTAGAACAGAGGTTCTAAGCCTAATAGGTTCCTTCGACTATTACTTGTGTAGTAGCTTCGCAGAGGGCTTCGGACTACCTCTGCTCGAAGCACAAGCACTAGGAGTTCCCGTAATAGCCGGTAAGTACAAGCCACTAACGGAGGTAACCACGCCGGAAAGCACACTTTACATTCCAATACAGTACATTACGCATAGAGATGATGGCTACGGCATTCTCTTCACGTACCACGTGTACTCTGCGGAGGACGCCTTCAACGTGGTGAAGGAGGCTTACGAGATTTACACGAGTAATCCAGAGGAGTACAAGAGGATGAGCGAAGCGGGTAGGGAGTTCGCTAAAGAGTTCGACATATTAAGGACTTACTCCAAATTTAAGACATGGTTGCATTTAAATGGTGGTAAGAAGAAAGCCAAGCCAGATAAAGCAGAAGTACCACGAGAAAACATTAACGGATGAAGCAATTAGGATAACTTGGATTAGGCTCCTAGACGTAGAGCCACTTTTTTCCGACTACGTGTGGCTACAGATTACCCCGTTCGACCTGACACAGCTAGGCATGGGCTTACTAGCCGACATAGCACCCATAGATTTCGAACCGCTAACCATAGACTTCACCTATGAGACCCCTACTACCGAGGAGATGGAGCAAGGCATTTGGATGAAGTTTGAGCCACTAGACTTCACAAGGCTTTACGCTTGGATGCTAGACCTCGACACCTACATTTACGAGAACTTCATTCTCGAAATACTGATAACGCTAGGTACAAGGAGATTACAGAAGGCTGTATACGGGAAGACAAAGTACGGCATAGGCTACTACGACCCGGTACAGCTAAGGGAGTTCCTAAGAAGCACATTCTATAAGCTGAGGTTGCTTAGGACACCGGACATTTCATGGAGGAAGGGGCTGGAGATAATAAGGGATGTTGTAGGGGCTGTTAGGGGAATTGACGAACACGTGTATAACAGGCTAGTGCTAATGCTTTCAGCACAGAAGTTCTCGTTCGTACTGGGAATGGGGGTTCTGGGCTACTCTTTCCTAACAGAGAAGGAAGGGGACTTGGGGAAGATACCTTTCATTGACGCTAGAGGAAACGAAATGGAGGTTAAGTTCAAGAACCTTGAGCACCTACAGATAGGCTTCATACTCGGGGTAACACCTCTAGGCTACGGAGTACTGCTACCTAAGAAGTGCATATACAAGATGAAGGACGGAAAGAAGAACCCGGTAGCCATACAAGCAGTTATAGACAAGGCTAGGAGGATTTCGAGAAGGGTAACGCTAACCACATGGGCTTACTCTAACTACAACAGACCCGACGAAATGACGCACTACCATAAGAGCGAGAGGGTAGCGCAGTACGACACGTTGCAATGGCAGAGGAGAATGATTGAGATGTGGGTAGAATCTCAGATACCCCCCGAGGAAGCCAACCCGATGAAGCTAAGGCAGTACAAGAACGCCGTACTTCAGTTCTACGCTTGGAAGGCTAAGAGGCATAGGTGGGGCTTCAACGCTTGGAAGCGCATGACCGATGAGGAGTTCAAAGAGTGGTGGTTAGGTAACTGGGAGGCACAAGGGTTAAATAGACAAGTGCTGGAAAAACTATATGAAGGATTCAAGAGGTGGTTGCCACGACTAAGAGAAGAAAAACTAAAGGTGGGAGAAAAGCTGAAGGAACTGAGGAGGAGGCTGGCGCTAAGCAGATAGCACCGGCAATACCCGAGGAAGCTAGGAGCGAGCTTACAAGCCTGATGCAGGAGCTCATAGTTAAGACCCATGAGCTCAGCTTCGAGTACTCTACAAGCGATTGCGAGGAGATTCTCGAATGCCCTCTGGCGAAGAAGGCTAAAGAGCTGTTCAAGATAGTTAAGAAGCTTAACGAAGTGGTTAGGAAGCTGGCGCAACCCCCGAGCTCTAAATCAACTTATATATGAACTTTTCTCTAAATAGTATCGGAGAGTGATATGGAGAAGACCCAAATAATACTACCCCCTTTTTTCATTGAGGTAGACGGGGTCATAGTTGAGGTTCTCGAAGTCGTAAAGAGAACCTCTATGACCGGCTACTCATGGTACTCTGTAGCTGTCAGGTACAGGTACAAGGGCATTAGGAGCAAGATAATACACTACGACGTTAAGGATACTGAGGACTTGAAGAACAAGCTGAAGGTTGAGGTGGCTAAGATTAAGTTTTTAGAAGCAACTTTCGGAATAAATTATGTTAGAGAGGTGCTACTATGAGTAGTGAGTTGCTTAACCTAAGCCCAGAGGACATTAAGCGGATGGCTAGCGTACTGGCTAACGTGCTAGCTGAGAACCCCGATGTGCTGGAATCTGTGGAGACCGTTGATGTGGGTAGTGCCATAGTGGTACCGGAGGAGAGTATTACACATGTAATTGACTTGGAGGCGATAGCTTCAAGCGAAGCCGGAGCATTGGACGTCCTAGGGCAAATTCAGGACTGGTTCAAAAGCGTTCTGGATAGCATTTCAAGTTGGATAGTTTCAAGCGTAGAGTCCTTCATTGAAGAGAATGTTTCGCCATTGTTCGACTGGGTCTATGACTCGGTAACTTCATTCATTGATACCTACGTGCTACCGGCATTCGACAGCCTCTACAGTAATATTAGATGGTTTATTGATACCTATGTGCTACCGGCAATAGATAACGTGATAACCACTATAACCGACTTCATATACGATGTCGTTATACCTACTATAACCGATGTCTCGACAACTCTTTCAAACATTATAAGTAAGGGTCTTAGCGATTTATCGGGAACTGTAAGCTCTATGTTCGACAGTCTGAGTAGCACTATTTCCGGGCTATTTAGTGATTTAAGCGATGCTATAAGCGGTTTCGTGAACCAGATTTCTAATGCAATATCCGGCTTGGGAGCTACCATTTCAGATATGTTCTCCGACTTGGCTACAACGATAAGCAAGGCTATAGGTGATTTGGGGAGCACCATAGGGAAGATGCTTGGAGATGCGGTTAGCGAGATAGGTAGCGTAGTGGCGAAGATGGGGGAGAGCATAGTCAGTAGTATTAGCGGGATAGTTAGCGATTTGGGTAGAGCTATAAGCGAGATGGGAAGCTCGATAATAAATGCCGTAAAAAGCTCGATAGAGAGCGTTTCGAAAGCCGTTAGTGAAATGGGAAGTAGCATAACTAGGTCAATAAGCGAACTGGGAGAGAGCTTCACCAAGGCTCTGAGCGGGGTAGTAACCTCCATATCCAAGATGTTTGAGGACTTCGCTAAGGGAATTACACATGTAATAAATGAGGCGGTAGCCGGGCTAACAGAGAGCATTAGCGAAATGGGTTCAACTATCGCTAGCGCTCTAAGCGATATGGGTAACATGATAGTTAATGGAGTGCTGGAGGGGATAAGCGGGGTAACGGAGAGCATAGCCGGGGTCGTTGAGCAGATAAGCAAGGCTATAGCCGGTATAGGTGAGGGGATAAACAACCTTTACGTGTACATTATGAGTTCCTACCAAGACATGGTAACTAAGGTCAGTTTGGGATTCCAAGTAATAACGGAGAGGCTCACCGGGTTCGTGAACAGCGTACTTCAGCTACCGGATTTGCTTTTCGGTAAAATAAACGTTGATTTGGTGAACAGGGTATGGGGAGGCTTAGAGTGGCTATGGAATAACGTAGTTGGCTCTTTCAAGTGGCTTGCGGGTGCAATACAGCAAGGAGCTAAGGCATTCATAGAGGCGATAGGGGGAATATACGAGGGAATAGGGAAGATAATAGGGGGAATGCTTACCGGAGCTTGGAAGGTGTTCACCAAGATAAGCGATATAATTAAGCCACTATTCGAAGAGGTTTACAAGCCCCTACCCGGCGCTATGAGTGAAGCATACAAGAACACTATAATGCCCGTAATCAAGGATACAATAAAGAGTGTAGGGATAGGGACTCCGGAGTACCTTAAGGTTGAAAACATTGAAGGCATGATACTGAAGAACCTCAGCATGAGCTTCGTAATGGCTCTCGTACCTCTATGGGCACAGCTACCAGTCAGACTGGCTTCAGCACTAATGGTCAATGTAGGTTCTTTCATATACAACAAGAACCTGCCGATTTCAATAGATTTGACACCCCTAGGGATAGGTGTTAGGTTCCAGTTCAACGTTGCTAGGGCTATTGGAGCTTCCCTAAGCCACATGGGTAAGGAGCTCAGGAGGTACCTAGATGAGATAGGCAGGGCTATAGTGTATGGCTTGGCTATATGGGTAACTCAGCCTTTTACACGTGTGCTAAACGTATATCTTAGAAATGCTATTCCGATAGAGCTTCCGAGACCCGTTGAGCTAATAGAGGTCGTTAGGAGGAGCATACCGCATGAAACTTTCGGGGAGAAACTTAAGCTCGCTAGGTACTACATGTCCCTCTACGGGTACTCGGACTATGTAATAGACTTGTTCTTCAAGGAAGCCGACAAGTACTACATAGAGATTACCGACAGGTTCGACCAGCCTAGGAAGATACCGCTTTCGCTAATGTATGAGCTACCTAGCGCTTCAGATGTTGCTAGGATGGTTGTAAGGGATATTGTGCTGAAAGTGGAGGACTTGAAGAGGTTCTTCATGGCTAGAGGTATGCACGAAGACATTGGAGTGCTGTACTACCTGCTACACTTCAGATACCCGCCACCCGAGAGGCTCTGGGAGTTCACAATGCGTGGAGTAAGCGGGTTGCTGTGGGCTAGGATACCGGATGAGGAAAAGGATGAGCTTGTAAACGAAATACAGAAGATAGGGCTTGACCCAACTCAATGGTTCCCCAAAGCACCCTACGAGCTCAACTTCAAACACGGCAAACTGTTCTCCGCATTTAAGAAGTACATGAAGTGGCACGACTACGCAAGATTCCCGTACATTAAGGGATTCACTACGGATAACCTAATAATGGTTGATACGCTAGCCGACATACCGACAAAAATAGACCAGAGATGGATGGTTAAGTGGGGTCTCTACCAGCTACTAAGCAATGCCGGTGTGAAGATTACTTCGACCATAGATGAGTTCGTCAAGCTCTTCAAGCCCGGGGAAGCACCGGACGACCTTAAGAAGGGCATATACCTTAACTTGCAGAACTTCTGTAGGACTCTGCAAGCCACGGGCTTACATCCGTACTGGACACCTATAGTTGCTGTAGCGGAAGCTATGAATGCCCTAACTGAGGAGAGGACTTTTATAAGAACCGGGTTCATGAATCTGTTCAAGGAGGGCTTCTGGAACGTAACTGCTCTTGAGAAGCTACTTGCCGGATTCATACATGTGGTATTCGATGTAGCATACTTCGACATAGCGGAAATGGAGTGGAAGAGTGCACATATAAACATGCCGGTAATGTACCTACCTCCCGAGAGGAAGCTTATAGAGCTTAGGGCTTTAATGGATAGGGCTTTAGACATTCTGAGGGAGATACAGAGGGACATTTCAAGAGGCTACACGGAGCACATAGTTTTGAGCTATGAAGAGTACAAGGAGAAGCTTACAGGTGTAATAAACTCAATCAACGAGTTCTTCGCCAAGGACTACGAGTCTATTACAGGTGTAAAACTACCGGATGAGCTCAAGCTGAAGTACGTGGAGGAGTACTACAAGCCGTACGTGGAAGCCCTGAAGATATACAGAGATGTTGTAACCGTTAGGAGGATGAGGTACTGGGCTAGGAGGTGGATAGGATGGGCAATGTACAGAATCGCTAGCGGGCTGGTAACTAGGGAGGACATGAGCAAGCTACTCGGATACATAAAGGACTACACCAAGATAACCGATAAGGAAGCGGAGTTCCTGAGGAAGGTGATGGAGGTCTTCCTAGCGATTGCTGAAAGAGAGATGGCTGGAGCCTACATGCCCACACCGCAGACCCTAGCGACCCTAAGCGAGTACATGAGTCTGCCGGAGGACTTGGTTAAGCAAGTGCTGGAGGTAAGGCATGTACCGGAGGAGTGGATTAAGATATGGCTGACATACATTAGGGTTAAGCCGGTTAAGAGCGATGCTAAGAGCTTGCTCTCCACATACATTAGGGCTTACAAGTACGGAGTGGTAAGCGAGGATGAGCTAAAGAAGTTCACTAGTGAGCTACCGGACTACGGTTTCACTAAGAGGGAAATTGAGCTAATAGAGAAGAGGGCTAGTCTGGAGTACACCATAGAGGTTCTTAGGAAGGAAAGGGACATCTGGATACCTACGCTTTCAACCCTAGCCACCTTCAGCGAGTACATGAAGATACCTGAAGAGTACGTTAAGATGGTGTTTGAAGCAAGACACGTACCGGAGGAGTGGAGGAAGCTGTGGCTGTACTACTACAATGTTAGACCGATTAAGCCCGACGCTAAATCATTGCTTACAGCATACCTTAGAGGTCTCAGATACGGGGTCGTGGAGAGGAAGGAAGTAGATAGCTTCATTGAAGAGCTTTCGAAGTACGGGTTCACGGACAGGGAAATAGAGTTCATAAGGAAGAAGGTGGATATTGAGGAGGCTATTACGCAACTGCTTAGGGAGAGGGAGCAGTACATACCAACCCCGTACACGCTAGCCTCCCTCAGCGAGTACGTGGTCATACCCGAAGACGTTATTACACGTGTATTTGAAGCTAGGAGGGTTCCGGAGGAGTGGAGAAGCATTTGGAGGAACTACATTAAGGTTAGACCTCTAGCTGACGACATTAAGGCATTGCTTAACACGTTCAGGAGGGCTAGCGTTTACTTCAAAGTACCGGATGAAATAGCGAAGAAGGTTATGGACTACGCTAAAATGATTAACTTCACGGAGAAAGAGCTTGAAGTCTTCGACCTAAGGGTTAAGCTTGAAGCCATGATAGAGGAGTACCTAGAGGATAGGAGAGCTTACATACCCACACCCTACATGCTTGCCACACTAGTTGAGTACCTGCCGGAAGCTAGGAAGTTCTTTGATGAGGTGATGAAGGCTAAGCATGTACCGGAGAACTGGAGGGAGCTGTGGGCTAAGTACATAGACGTTAGACCTCTGTACAATGACATTAGGAGGTACATGTCAAGAGCTGAAGACCTTTACGTCTACTTTATGATAAAGAAGGACGACTTCACCAAGATACTTGATGAGATAAAGGACTACCTAGGCTACACGGATAAGGAAATAGAGTTCCTAATGAAGGTAACAGAGTTCGAAAGAGCTAGGAGGGCTTGGATTGAGCTAATAGGAACCGTTGATAGGCTAGTGTCGCTGAGCGAGTACTCACCTACGGCTAGCAAGTACGCTTTAGGAAGGCTTTATGCGATAATAGATTCGCTACCGGTAAGCCCACAGGAGAAGCAGGAGCTAAAGAAGATGTGGGAGGAGTACATTAAGAACAGACCGGTTAAGAGCGAAGCCAAAATGTACATAACACAGCTCATAAACCTGTTCGTTGATGGCTTAATAACAGTAGATGACTTTGAGAAGGAGCTTGAAGCCATGAAGAAGTGGGGATTCTCCGACAACGAGATAATGTTCTACAAGGCTATAGCGAAGCTAAGGAAAGCCAGAAAGCTTAGGATACCGCTGACCTACACGGGTGAGTGAAGATGTCAAGATGGGGGCTAACGTATAAGGGAGTGGAGATACTCAGCCCAGACGACTGGAACACTATGGTAGATGCGTTGGAGGACTTGAGCAACAGGCTAACAGCCGGGGAAGCTGTGTTCACGGGGGACGGGAGCACCGACTGGTTCAAGATAGCTCACGGCTTAGGTGTCAAGCCGATAGCTGTAATGGTTGGGAAGGGGGCTAGCGGATTACCCGACATAGACTACTGGGAGGCTGATGAAACCTACATTACGGTTCACTTCAAGTCCCCGCCTTCGGAAGGTGCTAACGTGAGGATATGGTGGATTGCCGTAAAGTGGTGAAGATGGGCGTAGTTTACTACGCCTACCCCATATTCTCGCACATAAGCTTCGCCTACATAGCCGAGGAGCACATTAGGGAACTGAGAAAGTACATGAGAGTTGAGAGGGTAGCCTACAGTACCGTACCCTTCCTACACCCTGCTCACAAGATTTTCTTGCTGTTACACCCGTTCTACTCGATATTCTTCGACTTCGGGGACGTGGCTAGGAGGGCTTTACCCAAGTTCGAAGGTGTAATAGGGTTTGAAGTAGCCGATAGTAATAGGATAAGCGGTTTCGCTGTGGAACACTCGAACTACGCTAGGGCATTGATAGTGCCTTCAAGGTTCAGTAAAGAGGCTTTCGTGAGGAGCGGTGTGAAAGTACCCATATACGTGGTGCCTCACGGGGTAAGGGATGAGTGGATAGACGCACCCAAAATAGAGCACGGTAGCCTGTATGCGCTCAGCGAAATGAAGAGGAAGAAGAACGCTAAGCTACTGCTCTCGTTCATAGTTCACAGCCCTTACCGCAAAGGGGAGGACTTGCTGTTCAAAATATTCAGCGAGCTGAAGAGGGAAAGGAAGGATGTATTACTCGTGTATAAAGGGGCTAGGGCTGTGAAAGTATATAATGAAAAGATGTACGTGGCGTATCACGGATGGCTAACTAACAAGCAGAAGATGGAGCTTTTCGACCTATGCGACGTGTACGTCCTAACCTCTAGGGGAGGAGGGTTCGAACACCCGCCACTAGAGGCTATAGCGAGGGGTATGCCGGCTATAGGGGCTAAAGGAGGCTCTTGGGAAGATTACATGTGTAATTGGATGCTCGTTGATAGTAGGGAGAGCGATGTCGTGTTGAAGGGTAATCCGGTGCATGTGGGCACCGGGGTAGAGATGGTGGTGGAGAAGGCGGTGGACAAGCTCCACGAAATCCTAGACAATCTGGACGAGTATAGGGCTAAGACTAGGGAGCACGTTGAAAAGGTAATTAAAAGGGAGTTCACATGGAGAATTATAGGGGAGAAGCTGAGGGATATAGTCCATGAGTATAACCGAACTTATTAACATGAGTATCGAGAATAAAAATGCGGAGAGACCCTACGAGTACCGCTTCGTGTGGAAGTGGCTCTCACCCCTGCTCGTCATACCCAGAGAGGGTAGGGCGAAAGTAAAAATACTGGATGTGGGCGGTGCTGAAAGTAAAATTGCTAAGACCCTTGCAGACCTAGGCTTCGACGTAACCGTAATAGACTTGAACCCGGGGGACTACGGTAGGGCAAGGTGGATTAAAGAGAACATCCTCACTTTCGACTTCCCAGAGAACCACTTCGAAGTAATACTGGCTATTTCTACAGTAGAGCACGTGGGGTTGCCTTGCTACGGACAAGATGTAATTGACGAATACGGCGATGTAAAGACTATGAGGAAGGTTTACAGGTGGCTTAAGCCCTACGGTATGGCTATAGTAACTTTACCTTATGGGAGACCGCATCACCCTAAGACTTTCGAAAGGGTCTACAATGAGGTGAGGCTTAGGAATAGGATTCTGGTTGATAGATGGGAGGTTCTGGAGAAGGTTTACATGTGTAATAAGGGTAGGTGGGTTCAGGATAGCTGGATTAACTGCTTGAACTACGACGGGGTAGTAATGCTGGCTTTGAGGAAGCTACCGTAGAGGTGCTGATGCTGTGGGCTACACTCTAGCCTACGGTAGGTCTTACGATGAATGGGTTAGGGAGAAGGCTAGGAGAATATACAGCTACCTCTACTATGTTTGGAAGAGGAAGATACCGATAGACCTGCAAGACCTAGCAGAAGTCGTTTACAGGGAGAGGCTGTTAGGGTTGGGAACTCTATGGGGCTACAGAGTGCCCAAGTACAGGTGGAAACCGATACTTGAGGCTTTCACGGACTTCAAGCCTTCACCTTTTATTAAGAACTTCCTAATGGCTCTGATAAAGTGGTTGAGAGAAAAAGGGTATATTGATGAATTCGGGATTGTGGTTAGGCTACCGAGCTACCATGAGCTCGTTGATTTCTGCTCTTTTCATCCAGACCCCTATCAGCAACCCTGATTATGTAGCCACGCTTGTTATGTATTACAAGCTTCTTGTGCTCCAGAACCTTTATCGGTAGGTAGAAGTATCTGTAGTAAGCCCTCCTAGTCCCGAAGAACTCTTCCCAGTTGAACTTACCGTCCTTGAAGAACTTCTTAAGACCCAGCTTCAAGCATATCTTGTGGGCTACGGTTCTGCTCGCTATCTTCTCGTTAAGCGGGAACTCCATTATAGCACTCCACACCTTAGCCACAAGCTCTTTAGGTATGTTGAACTCTTGAACTTTCTTGCCTATGACAGTCCTTATAACGTACATCTTTCCGGTCTCGGTGATTTCAAGCCGTCCTTCGCCCTTGTACCTCTTCAGCTTCGCTATTTCCGTAACGTACTTTGAGTACTTTAGGGCTATTTCTGCGTCTTCCTCATCTATCTCTATGGGTTCGGCTATAGCCTCTATTACCCTAGGTAGGGAGGATAGCGGGAACTCCCACAGCACCTTCCCGGTCTTGGTCTTAACGTAGAAGCCTCCGGCATCCCTTAATTGACCGTACCACTCCCTCCTGTACGGCAGTACTATTTTGAAGTAGAGCTTAACCTTCTTCACTTTCCGCCACCCTTGGAGAGTAAGTTTCCGTAGATTTCCATCAGCTTCCTTCCGATTTCCACTCCCTTCGCTGTGGGCTTGATAAACCTCCTGAAGGGGAACTCATTCTCCCTCTCCTCTTTCAGTAATCCCCTAGAGATTAGCGAATTGACGGCTCTCAGCAATGTAGATGGGTTCAGCTTTGTTTCAGCTATCAGGTTTTTTATTGTAGCCTTTTCCTTTCCGACCATTGCGATTAGAACTAACTGCTCGAACTCGTTTAGGGGTCTCATCTCGCACCCCTCAGAACCTTTCTTATCTTTGCGGTTACGGTTTCCTCGATTAGCTTATCGTATGCTTCAACTATCCTTCTGCATTCATCTTCCGTATATCCCTCTTTGAGGCATTCGTTCATTAGCTTCCTCTTAACGTACGGTTTGAGGATTCCCATAGCTTACTTCACCTCCTCCCCCTTCACGTATTTGAGGATTATTTCCTTGCACTTTTCAAGGACTTTCTCGTTGGTTCTGAAGAATAGGTAGTAGGTGTAGGCGTGGTCTGTACCGTAGTAAACCCTATCTTCGCACTCCTCGTCTTTTAGGCACTCCTCCACCAGCTTCCTCTCCTCGGGAGTCATAAGTTCGGCAATTTTCTTCACGAACTCTTCGAGTTTCATGGGTGCAACACCTAATAGGCTAGGGGTCAATGTAGGGGTCGTATGCCAGAAGGTCTAGCATTATCTTTATCTCATCTATTTTCTTCTTGGGGAGCCCTAGCTTCATAAGAGTTCTTCTCAATGTTTTTTCGCCTACAAGCCCAAGCCTATAGCTGGTTATTACCGCCTCAGCTTCATTAAGTGGCTTCTTTTTGCGAACGTATTCCCTTATCGCTCGTTCAACCCTTTCTTCGAATGTTAGCTCCCTCACTTTACTCCCCCTAGAGTAGTCATGTATTCCGTGTTATATAAAGCTTACTCCAAAGAAGAGCCTACATCATCTTTAACGTGTTTGTTGCAATGAGTGTGGGTGTTATATACGCAAAAATTCCCATCAAATTCGTGCTTGTGTGAGTTTGTGTGTGCAGAGCCCCCCGCATACCCTCCTCTCCCTCCATGAGAGACCATTGCGGAATCATTTACCCTCCTCATTCACAGAGTTCCAGAACTCTGTGTTACATACATAAAACTTATATATATAGGCGCACAGTTCCGGAATTGAGGGAGGAATTCCGGAATTCAGGAGGTGTTATTTATGCCTAAAAAGATACCTAAAAGTAAAGCTCGGTTAGAAGTACTCATAGATAAGAAAATTTATGAGCAACTCATTAGGGTGGCGCCATTAGTTTATGGTGGAGGGAAGTATAGGGGGGCAATCAGCTTCGTGGTCGAAGAGGCACTCAAACACTATCTAGCCCCCCGCCTGCACACACAAACTCACACAAACCCTCCCGGCAAGGTGAGGATTGTGTACGGGCAGGTGATAGAGGCGATTAAGCGCATCATGAATTATGACTTCAAACCAACCGAAATCCCGGAAAGAATATTGGACATGGCTATTGGGGAAGTGCGTGGCTCAGACCCTAGGACTATCTCGAAATGGAAGAGGATATTTTACAGATTCGGACTAATAAAGTACCTCGGGGGGACATACCCGAACAGAATAGTTGAACTGATTTAGCCGAGCAGAACATTCATGAAAACTTTGCAACCTATTTTTCAATCCTTCTCGAAAGTATTATTATCAGAAGGAAGAGCAGAATTATAACCATCAGGATGAAGATGAACACGTAGATGAAAACCAAGTTGAGGGCTACTATTGAGAGCTTGTTTACATGTGTAAGAGCATTAAGATTCCAGAAAGTGAAGAAAAGCATCACAAAAAAGAATATTAGTATTAGAATTGAGGCAACCACTACCTCATCCACTTCCTCTCCCCCATGTACTCGAAGTACTTATCTACGGCTTCCGCAATCCCGGAAACCTTCACCTTCTCCCAATCGCTTAGGTATAGGTTGTACCCTCTCTTCCCGGTCTTAACCATCCTGCTCTTAACGTCCTTGTAAATCCTTATCACACTCTCTACCATCTCATCGAATTTCACCGAGCACCTTGTCCTACCCCTTCTAAGGTGAACCTTTACTCCGCCTATGGTGAGTTGCTTACCACAGAAGGGGCACTTCCCAGACCTTATCTCCTCTATCACTTTGCCGTACATCTTCACCGCTATTACGCATACTCCGTACTTCATCAGCCTCTCGCTGTGGTTCTTGAATATGAACTTCTCAAGTATCCCCTTGAGCTTCGCTTCATCCATCGCATTCACCTACGAAAACTCGTCCAAGCTGTAGTCGGCTTCCTCCTCCCTACCCCTTATCCTCCTTATACTTACGAAGTCGCTCCCCTTATCTCTGAACGCTACCTCCAAAGCCCTCTTAAGCTCGGCTAGGTTCTTGCACTTCTTGTAGTAAACGCTCCTCTCCCTATCAACCCTGAACCCGACTATTACGTACGTCATCTCACTCAACCGCCTCCTCATCCTCTACATACCAATCGCAATCCTCCTCTAATTCATCCTCATCCCTTTGGCACCAAGGGGCATCCGGGTACATCTCGCAATAGCCTATCTCTATGATTGCTTGGGCGAAGAGCTTCCGGAACTCCGGGTCTTCAAAGCCCACTATTTTCGACTTACCCTCTTTTTTCTCACCCATATCAATCACCTCTCCCCCTACCCTTCGGGAGCGGGAGGACACGGGGATGGGTCTCCGCCGTCGGAAAACGGACGGCTCCGACCCTTACCCCGTGCGGGGTGCGTATCTTCTCCCCGTCAAAGAATTCAGCATAATTCACTATCTTTCTGCCGATAAGGTGAAACACCTCTTCAGCATAGTTCCGCATTAATTCGTTAGCCATTACGCACCCGACCTCCCGAAGGGTAGCTTAGGGAGGGTCATCCCCCATATCCTTCCAGAATACAAAAAGTATTGAGCCCCCTATTACCAGCCACAGCAATCCGAGAGTAACCAATATGTTTACAGTATCCTCATCTACCATCATAGCTATCGGTAGCTCGAACGTGTAAACATCTCCGTTATCGAATATTACAAGCTTGTTACCGTAAACCTTGTAGTCCTCGCATCCCTTAACAACAATATTGCTGTAGTCTATTTCGTATGTTGGAGATGTTGAGGCTACGTAGACTCCTATCGCAAGTATTACGAACCCGAAAGCCCAAACTGCTAGCCCAATCTTCTGCGCCCTATTCATAATCTCATCTCCCTCTTCCTCTCAATATTATGCTTTATTACCTTCTTAACTAGCCTCTTACCGGCAAGCTTAATGAACTTCTTCGTCCCTCTATCTCTTAGGTCGTCCTCCTCTAGTACGCATGCTCCCCATATATATTCATCAACCACGTAGTTCACCCTATTGAACCCATACTCGTCCACCAGAACATTAACGGTCTCTTTAACAATCTCATCCACACCTATCAGATGCCTCCTCCTAAGAACCTTCTTTATCGCCTTCCTAAGGGCTTCCTTGAAAATCTTCCTCCACTCCTCTTTGCTGAACTTCTTTACATGTGTAAGCACATATACCTCCTCGTTATCGTACCATACCCACCTTACAGCGTAGTGGTAGACCATTTAGCCATCCACCACCTTATCGGTTATCAGACCCGAAACTATGAAGAATATGAAGAAGAAAATCCCTCCCAGCAAGAACGTGTACGCTAGGGTCTCGCTACCCGTTACCAAACCGGCTATGAAGCTCGCCACTAGCTGAAATATTATCGCTAGGAAAATCATGAAGACCAACTGCTCCTCATCCCTCATTTTTCTCCCTCCTAGCGAAGCTCATAATGACAGCTATCACGTCGTTGAGGTACATGCTTATAGCACCTCTCAGAACCATTGACGATACTATGTCCCCATTCTCTTCCAGATGCCCCGCCAACCTCTCGAAGTACTCCAGAACCTCGAACACCCCCATATATTTGCCGACGACTAAACTGTCGTAATCTAGGACTTCTACTCCATGTCTTTCAAGCCCTAGCTTAATGTTCTCGTAGAATATCTTTACTACCTTCCTGAACTTGTGGTGCAGTTCTGTATCCTTAGACATCGCATCGAGGAACTTAAGCACCTTCTCGACTTCTACCTTCCCCTCAGCGTTCCTTTCAATGTACCAGAATGAAACGCCTTCCCTCTCCGCAACCTTGATTTCACTCACTTAAGCCATCCCCTTTAAAGAACTAAGTGGAGAAAAATATTTAAACCTTATGTTCACATGGACAAAAAATACACATGTAATAGAAAAAAAGTTTGCTATGCTACCGGAACAACCAAGGTGCTCAACAACACGGGAACCCTTCTGCCCTTATGCATCCACTTAACCTTAGACCACCTTCCAAATTCGACATAATCTATCATTTCATATATTAAGTCCCTATGCGCTTCCACGTACTTCTCATCAAGCCCAAGTAGCTCATAGTCCCTATCGATTCTGTGAGCCTCTCGCTTGTTAAAGAAGTACACCGGTATTAAGTACTGAGGCGTCCACACGTACCACGTAGATTGTGATACCGCACTTTCTAAGGTGCTCTCTAGCCATAACCAGTCCTTATAGAACTCCGCCTTATAGATTGGGAATGCATGACCGTACGCTACGTTCTTATACGGGTCGATGTAGAACCCTATGCATGCGTAGATTTTGTTATTCACTTTAATGCTCTCCAAGAACCCTTCGATAGCGCTAACCAATAGAAATGTCGTGTCCTCACAATCACCGTGCTTCTGTGTCCAAGCTTCATTAGGCAATAACCAGAAGTCTGGCGTTTGGAATATCGGGTCGTCGTGGCGGTACTTGATTTCAAGGTTTACGACATTCCACATTTCCTTTATCAACATGTTATGAAAGCCTATGTACTTCTCTAGCGTTATCGCATAGTTCGGATACATGCGGTAGAAATCCGATAAACGACCCCATGCCTTGGCGAAGACTTCATGTGTTGCTAGGCATTCCGGAACTATGAAATCCGTTAATTTCCAATCACCGAAGTTGATTTCCCTATCCGGTAATTTAACTACCCTCTTCCTCTTAGTTACATACATGTGTAATCACCTCATTCATCATTATGTTACTGCTAATGTAATAATCGGTATTCCCGCCTTTGCTAGAAAGTCGAAAATATCCCCAGCGGGTATTATAGCGCAACCAGATACGTATTTTCCATACTGGGAGTAGATTTGCACTTGCAAGGTAATCTTTATTTTGGGCATAACATAACCGCTTATATCTTTGCCGGAGAATGAAGTTAGACTACAATCAACAGTCTTCTCGGCTGTATCATAAAGACCCTTTGCTAAACACGTCTGCTCATGGATTTTCGTTCCTTCAAGGTATATTCTAAGGTACGCTTTAGCATAGGTCTCCGGCTCTGGAGCATGAAGTGCGGTAACTTTAGCCCTTAACACTCCGGATGGAATTAAATCTAAAGTTGTACCATCTCTAGACTGTAAATAATCTTCAAATATCGTAACTTCGCTACTCCAAAAAGTTCCAGAAGTCCCTCCATCACTAACACTAACTGATTTAGTAGCATCGAACCTTACCCTAGTTATCGTTTGTAATGCTAGTGATTTAATGTTTGTCCCATCCGGACTGTATTTCCACTCCTTAGTAGTCTTATTAAACCATAGCAGTCCTTCGAGAAGTGTTGTTGGGTCTGCATCCCTCGGTATTTGAATAGCACCGAGATTCTTTATCATGTACCCTAACCAATCCTTATCCGTATCAATCACTAAATCCGAAAGTTTGGGTATAGCCCTCTTGGGATGCCAGAAGCTCACTCTAAATCACCTCCATAACTTGAACTATGAAGAAATACGGGAAGGCTTTAAGTGTTGAACCCGCAGTCTGCTTAATTGTAATCCTAGGCTTAGCATCCTTATGTAAGGTTGTTGCCGGTATCCTAACAACCGGTACTTCTTGGACTCCCTCAAAGGTCATTAAATCGCTTAGCTTCTGGTTCACCCCATCAACTGCAATGTAGAACCTAAGCTCTACCTTATCGTTAGACTCCATGTTCTGTAGGCTTATAGCGCCTTCAAATATGAAGTCATCATCTTGGCTATCTAAATTAATAACATCGGTTTCGACATTGAAGTCGCTAGGCGTTACAGTCCCCATGTACTTGTCCTTCTTTCTAATCCTTACTGGAATGGCTTATCACCCCAACCGAGTTGTAGTTGATTACACGTGTTATCTAGCCATTTGTATGTAGTACCTTATCGTCAAAGAGTCTCCGGCATCCCAGTTCAAAGGTACTGGCGAGAACGTCTTTCTTGCGAGCAATACACCACCGGTCGAAGCGTTAAAGACACCGCACTCGCTTACATTCGAAGTTCCGGTAAGTCCGTCTGCGCTAGAGAACGTAGCTTCAAGCTTAGCGGTATCGTTTTCTACAGTCGTAGTTTCTTGGGTTACGGTTGCTTCCTTCCTAGCGATTTCCGCTTCCAATGCCGTATCGGTTACCGCCTCCGGAGTAGTTCCAGTTCCTATCGCTAGGTACTTGAAGACGCTACCTCCCAATCCGAAAACGAGCTTAATAATTTCGGCTAAGCCGACATTTGTTATAACGTTCTTCCTCCAGTAGAAGTCAAGGAACTTAGCCGGTAGAGCCGGTGAAAGCACGTTTATCAATGAGCCTAAGCCACCGCCATCGGTCTTAACCTTTCTGTTCACTCTCTCAAGCTCCTCGTCAATCCTATCCTGAAGTGTCTTTAGCTCGCCTACATCAACCGATGGCTTTCTGTGTGCGTACCCCCTATAGTACTTCAGCCTCCCGTGCTTATCCCTCACTATAATTTCAACCCATCCCTCTATCCTACCTATTTCAATACTTTTATCCTTAGGCTTCACACTTATCACCAATAGGAAGATATTGACAGAAGAGGCTAATATTTTTGTCCCGAGTTGAAGAGTATTGAAGTGGTAGAGATTAGCGACTATAAGTGGTAATCAATGGGACGGTTATCTGGATGGAAATATAGGAAGTCCCACGAGATATTAGGTTCAACTGCTGGTGCTGTTACTAATTACCAGATTCGCATTAAGGTACATTACGGTAGCGGAACTGATGGCGGAGAAGACGTTTACCTAAATGGGAAGTGCAGAACCGACTTCGGGGACATCCGTTTTACTGCGGATGATGGCGAAACAGAACTTCCCTACTGGATGGAAGAGAAGGTTGATGGCGACTACGCCATATTCTGGGTTAAAATACCCTACATACCTGCCTACCCAGACACAACGACAATCTACATCTACTACGGAAATCCAAGTGCTACAACCACAAGTAACGGAGACAACACGTTTTTGCTGTTTGACGATTTCGATAAGGGTTATTTAGATACCGACAAGTGGGCTGAATTTGATAGCGGAGGCGCATACGAATTCGTGGACTCCTGCATTCGCCTAAAACCTGTATTGAACGCCAATAATGGAGTAGCGTTAAGAAGCCTAGCACAGTTTACCAACAACATAGAAATACAGGCTAAAATAATTGCTGAGACCGACACGTACTATGACTTAGGACTAGTCAAGACCGAGAACATAATCACTAACAAATGGCACGGGCATGAAGCAGACAACATAGGTTACTGGCTTGAAGCACAACATCGAACAAATACTGAAAACGAATACCTGCTGTTTAGGAGGGATGTGGGTAGTGCAGTTGGAATAATGTTTTCAGGATATAAGAGTCCCATTAAGTACGAGTTAAAGTATGTGCTAAGATATTTGAATAATGGAAATATTAGGGGTTTGGGGATACTTCCCGATGGAACTGTGTGGTTCAACATCTATGGAACCGATACAACGTATCTTACCGACGACAAGTACGTCGTGATATGGCAAGGGGCTTATAGCGGTGGATGGGGTGGCTACAGTAAATGGGATTGGGTCTTCGTCCGCAAATATATTGACCCTGAGCCTTCGCATGGTGCTTGGGGTAGTGAGGAGGTCTGCGTCTCTCTAACCGATACGTGCAAGGGCGGGGACTGGGTGAGTCTCGATAGATACCTCAAACTCACGGATTGCACTATAGTGATAGATTACACGAGAAAACAGCTAAGGTTAAAGACAATTGACATAGTGAAAAGCGTTGATAAGAGAAAGGTAAACCCGCTGAAGGCTGTTTCTGAACTAGCCATACTACGCGATTGGCTAGTCAAGGGATTCATAATTTCACTATTCGAAAGGGTCTACGGCGAACATTGGGGAGTAGGGTACAGGGGGAAGATACTTAGGGATACTGTTAAGGCGGTAGAGGTGCTCTCAAAGACATCAATACTCCACAGGGAGTACTTCGATGCCTTCATGGGAAGCGACAGGGCATTCAGGGAGTTCATAAAGCCAGTAAGCGACCTGCTCAGAACATCTGACAGGTTCTATAAGTCAATACTGAAGGTTTTCGAAGCCGAATCCTCAATAGTGGGAGTTCCATTCAAGGAAATGGCTAGGGAGGCTAGGGACACGGTTAAGGCTCTTGAAATCCTCTTCACGAAGGACATAGTATGGGACTTCATAGAGAAGGTAATAGCGAAGGAAAGACCTAGAAAGGAAGTATTGGCATACTTCTTCGACACGCTATCAACCGAGTACGTAATGGGTAAAGGGATTCCGAGGGTAGTTAGGGAAGCGGTTAAGGGAGTAGATATCGCATCTAAGGAATTAGCCACATCATTCCAAGACCTATTCAAGGTAAAGGACATAGGGGCATGGTGGACATTCATCAAGACATTCTTCGAAAGGATTTTCTCGGAGCACGACTACGTTAGGTCTTCAGTTAAGGTTTACCGTGATTACTCAAGGTTCACAGACCCAATAGCGAAAATAGCCTTCACGCTAACACAGCTATGGACTAGAAGGGTTTACAGTAGACCGGAGAAGTTCGCAGATATTATAGAGGATTCAGACCACAACGTTAGGGTTGATGCGTGCAAGAAGCTCCTAGATAAGATAAAGAAGTTAAAGGATAAGCTGGAAAGCATGTAGTGTAGGGGTGGGCTCTCCGGATGAGCTTGGAGGAAGAGATTAAGGCTATGGAGGACGCTATCAGCAAGATGGTTTACGTTAAGGACGGGGACTATGTTTACTCAGTCCATCCTAACTCTATACTCGAATTCCTTAAGCATTGCCTCAACGCCTCGAAGCTACTCTACGAGATGTTCAAGGAGAAGACGGGAAAGGAACTATCAAAGGTCGAAGTACATCTTGGAATAGCCGAAGACAAGCTCTCGAAGGCTAGGACGGTATCCTTCGGGGACGTGGTTCTAAGCATAGACCACAACTACCTTGTTGATTCGGCTAAAGCCATAGAGTTCGCACTACTACTCATGGAGCAGGAGCTAGCCACATCTTGAAAGTATTTAGGAATGAAAAGGTAAAAATATAGGACAGGGTGAAAGAAATGATACATCTTGTTAAACCTCCATTTGGTCTAGCATTTTACTTCGATGGAAATGATTACATTGAAATCTCATCATCTTTGCTTGATTTCTCGAAATATAGCGCATATACAATAGTTGCTTGGGTTATGAGAACATCAACCGGAGCTGGGGGCTTTATAGGCTACCAACCTCCCTCCGGGACAGCTTATAGGTCTCCTAGCATGTGGTTCTATCCTTCAGAAAACGACTTTCATTTTGGACATGGAGACGGCTCTGCTTGGCGTTCAACTGTAGTTTCAGGAATTCTTGGAATGAATAAATGGTTTATGTTGGCGATTAGATGGAGCATATCAACCGGGGTAATTGAAGGGTTTGTAAATGGGTCAAAGGTAGGAGAAGTATCTGCACCCAATCCACCCGCCTCTAATACCACCTATCATATTGGAAGGGTTGATAGTTATCACAAAGGACTAATACCTGAAGCAAGGGTTTACAATCGCTTCTTATCGGATACTGAACTAGCAGACCTCTACAATATTAGGAGAGATATTAAAGATGGGCTCATCCTAAAGCTTAGCACCTATGGATTAGTTAGAGGCGGTGGCTCTAAATGGCTTGATGAAAGCGGTAATAGTCTTCACGGAACGGTGAACGGGGCTATACGTGTAAGGTGCTGTCATTGTAATCCGATTATGAAGTTTGGAACCGCAACGCCAATCTAAACGCTTTACCTCTTTGTTATAATTACAGTATAAGGTATTAACCTAACCTCTAGCTCACCTCTTCCGCATGGATGGCTCATCACCGGCTCATCACCTTCCCTCAGCGGTTTTGCCAGCCCCTCGGCGTGGTCTGAAGTTATGATTATCTTCCCCTTCAGCATCTTAACTAAGGTCTTAACATACTTCAGCACAAGCTTCAAGTTGTCCTCGTAAGCCCTTTCGAGAACCCCCTTCCTCTTTGCCTCCCACATTCTCCTCTCTATCTCCTCTTGTGGGGGCATGCCTCCCTCGTACCTTCTATCCATTACCGGAATCAGCAACTTAGTTTCGCCAATGTATGGGTGGTGCGGTTGGAGAAACCACAGCACCTTACGCCTATACCTTCTGAATAGCCACCTCAGAGCTAGGAACTTCCCCACAACGTAGTCCGGGGGAGTAGTTCCCAAGCTCCAGTCGAAGCCGACATCAACCCTCCTCTCAAAACAGTTACCGTATGTAAGTACGAAGGGATGACCGGTGAAGACCACGCTACTGGGTATCCTAGGGAACTTCTCAAGAACACCTAAAGTGCATGAGTCAAGGCTTATCCTAGGCTCCACAGGGCTTAAGTCCCAGTACTTAACGAAGAAGTCGTACCTGCAAGCATCCAGAATAATTAGGTAGTCCCAGTCGTTCGGGAGCCCGAACGGCTTGTACATGAATGCCCTCGCTCCCCCTCCCTCCTAATAAATACTATGCCGTAAGGTCTAAATTTCCGCTTAGCCACATATTTACTTGAAACCCTCACCTCAAACCGCCCCTTCTCTGCCTTTTACTTTTTATTTTATCTTTGGAGGTTTACCTGAAAGCACCATGAAAAGCACCCTTATAGCAGTTCTAATAGCTTCGCTTTGATATATATAAGGTATATATTATAATGTATGGGTTGATGTGTTTGTTTGAAAATTATCTGATATACTGTTTGGTTTATATACTCTCTCTTTCCCTTTTCCCTCTAAATCACCTTTAATCCCTTAATCACTCCAGACTCCCCTATCGCTTATTAAGGCTTTGTTACACGTGTAGTGGCAATAACTGTTATGCACTCTAGCCCTAAACCAAATACCTCATGGTTCATAGCCCATTTAGTTCTCCCCACATTACACCTAACTCTCTCTCAGTAAGAGTTAGGTAGCGAAATAGCCTAACCCATAGCACTCTCCGCTACTCTCACCAACACGACTACCCCTTAAGACATACCCTCTACCTTACACATGTAAACAGCAAACAACACTTACTCTCTCACCTACAGAGAGAACCACCAACTACACTACTAGCTACACAGCAAAGATACCAAAGCAAAGCAAACACCACCCTCAGCTAGCTGTTATAACAACTAACAACACACACCACAACAACACCAAGACAACACTCTAAACCACAACAAACTACACGTGTAAAACACCAAACAAAAACAAATAAGCAAAAAAGCAAAGGGCGACCTCTCACGATATACAAATATACTTAAATTTAAGTATATTTGTATATCGTGAGAGGTCGCCCTTT
>Ga0190363_1000487_pt1 | contig 23275 bp, 22 predicted proteins | sample 48721867_MG_FD_161272 | JGI IMG/M metagenome (GOLD analysis project Ga0190363, IMG submission 161272) | Hydrothermal vent microbial mat bacterial communities from Southern Trench, Guaymas Basin, Mexico - 4872-18-6-7_MG | ecosystem: Environmental > Aquatic > Marine > Hydrothermal vents >... | reverse complement strand
GTCTGTTTTAGAAATTAACAATAATGGGCAAACCAGCGCCAATGTCGAAGTTATTGATTTTGCCTTAGATATTAATTCCTCAACCATTCAGCTCTTACCTGGGACTCCCATGTATTATTTATTGAAGAAAATTGGTCCGATAACTATGATCGCTTGGAGAATTACAGTTTCTCCGGGTACTACTTACTTAAAGTACTCTGCTGATGCAATAAACTCTCCATTAACTGTTAATGAAGAAATATTAGTTAATGGTACTAAGGCTGAGCTTGCACATTTCATGGATATAAACTATATTGTTGCTGGTATTGGGTCAATAATTACTTTGAATATTACTTTAACCAACAATTTGCAGGACATAGGTGTTGATAAGATTGTGAAACCTCCAATATATTGCACTCTCTCATTTCAAGTCGATACGCGATACCTAGAAGTTATAGATATGAAGCCTGATTCGAATTCTTCTTCAGCGAGTGGGGATCTTATTCGATATAATTGGAATTTACTTTTTGAGAATAAATCAAATATTATTATGAATGTAAAGGTTGTTGATACAACTGTTTGGGGTACAGTTCCAATAGAGTCAATTACTATTCAGGCAGCTGCTTGCCCTGAAGATGTTTTCAATATTATTGAGTCGCAACTTTCATCTTTATCATCAATGATTTCTGCCGTAAATACATCATACACTCTGTATAAAAATCTTGGTGATGGATTGCTAAATATGTCTGAAAGCTTAGACATGATGGTTAATGGTGCAAATGAATCAAGCAAGGCTCTATATGCTATTGGAAGCGAGATGATTAATCAAGGAAAGTCAGCTGCACATTATGTTTCATTCCTGAAAAAAATAAAGCCACTTCTTAAAAAGGCATGTCAGGAGATTTCAATGATTAATGCTAGTGGAATAGTGTATGACCTTAATCATACATTGTCTTCTCTATATGCTGATCTTCAGGATACGATAAATCAGCTTGAAGATGTAGATCAACTATTGCTAGAGATGAATGATACTTTAACAGAGTTATTAAATCAAACTTTGAATCCTGATCAGAGGCAATTAATATTGAATGCTATTGAAAATATAAATCAAGCATATTATACCATCACTAGTATAATTGACATTTTAGAGTCAGCATTACAATTAATTGAATCTCTTCAAGAGACGGTAGTCTTTCTTGAACCGCAATTAATTGAAGCTCAAAATGCAATTTTAGAGGCGATGGAAGTTATACTTAAAACATTAGTTTATGTTGAAGATATACCTTCATCCATGATTAAACTTGGAAATGCTCTCATTGAGATTGCTGAGGGGAATGAAATGATGAGTGAGGGTTTAGCATATATTGCAAATGCATCAAGTTATATGGCAAATGCAACACTGAATGCTGCATCAGAATTAGAATCAAAACTTAAAGAATTAAAGGGAACTTATGATGGATTAGAAACACAATATAATGCATTAAAGGCATATAAGTCAATGTTAAATTCAATATCTCCCTCAATTAACCCTATTAAAATAAAGCCACCTATAATCAGCTTATCACCTTTTAAGTTGGATATAAACCAAACTGAAAATATCCGTTTAATAATTGTTGAGGGAGCTGTAATTCCAAATGCAACTAACTGTGAATCTCAATTAGTTTACGTTGATGATGGTTATACGATTATTTTAGCTCCAAACATAGTCAATCAAACAGTATTCAACTTCTATGATAAAGAAGTTAATCTTACAAAACAGAGTTCAAATGTTAATGTACAATTAATTTTATCCACTATTACTGAGTATGAAGTTTACTCATTTATAGCCGTATATCAGCCAACTTTGGCAAAGGAATTTAAAGTCATCAACGTTACAATTCCTCCGCCTCCCTCTCCAGCGGAGTTACCTTACATCCCCTATATTCAGAGTATAGTAGTCATTTCAGTTATCATAATCGCTGCAGTTGTAATACTGCGAAAGATTAAGCTTAGATAACTTCCACAAGCCTTTTTAGTATTCTTTTTTTGATTTACATTGGGGTTTAATATGAGTGAACTTCCTCTAAATTATGCTAAGGATCCAGTGGTAAGTTTTAATGAAGAAGAGAAATTGTTCAGGGATGTTGTTAGGGAATTTTGTCAAAGATATATTGCTCCTAAGTGGATTGAAATTGATGAGCGGGCGGAAAAGGACCCCATAGATATTCCTTTAGATTTAATTAAGAAAATGGGTGAGCAAGGTCTTTTCGCTATTCCATGTGATCCAAAATATGGTGGTCAAGGTGGAACATATACTATGGCTGTAATTGCAGTTGATGAAATAGCATATGCTGACCCAGCTGTGGCGATAGCTGTTTACGCTCTATTAAATAATGGTTGGCCCTTTGCCTTACAACAATTTGCAAGAGAAGAAGTCTGTGAAGAAATTATACCCGAGGTTGCTAAAGGAAATGCCTTCTTTGGAATTGCTACTACAGAGCCTCAAGGAGGTTCTGATATTGCTGGGATAAAAACCACTGCTAGAAAGGAAGATGGTAAATATATCATTAATGGGGAGAAATCCTATATAAGTGGAGTTGGAGAAGTAACTAAGCTTCCATGGGGTGGAGGATGGTTTCTAGTAGCGAGAACTGGTGGACCTGGACATAGAGGCTTGTCAGCATTCGCATTTCTAGCTAGGAGGAATGGTGTCTTAAGATCAGGTTTTAACCCAACCATATATCCCGATATTGGGAGGCACGGTTTGACTACTGGTGGCTTTATATGCGAAAATGTTGAAATTGAAGAGAAATACTTGCTAGGCCAGGAAAATAGAGGTTTCTATCATGTAATGGAAGGCTTTAACTTAGCAAGAATAGTCGTAGCTGCTGCATGTATTGGTGCAACAAGATGGCTTTTAGAGCAAGCTGCATTATGGTTTAAGCAAAGAAAACTCTTTGAGGGTAGATATATTTCTTCATTTCAAGGTGTAAACTTCAAATTTGCAGAATTATACGCAAAATATGAAGCAGCCAAATACTTCGTCTATAGAGCTGCTAGACTAGCAGATAAAATTTACATTGAGAAGGATCCGACTCTAAATCCTAAGGACCTTAACATCCCAGTAGCGCTAGCTAAGATGTGGGCGCCTGAGACTGCAGTGGATATTGCTGAAGAAGTAATGAAATGGCATGGAGCCTTTGCATATACTAAGGAATGCCCAGTATATAGAGCATGGTTAGGGCTATTTTCATATGTAATTGGTGCAGAGGGTGCTCAAAATATTATGCGATACATAATCGCTAGGGATACCTTAGGTAGCAAGTATGTGAGACCCAGCTAAATTTTCTTTTTTTACACTATTTTTTAATATAATTTGTATTTCGAATAGGATATAGCAAAATGCTTTTAAGCATTACAGCCACTAAGAGTTACTCTAGTTTGCTTAAAATGCCCTTTAGAAAGGAGTATAAATTGAATATATATTTACAGCAGAATAATCATGGAGCAACCTGTTCAAGGCAGAGGTTTCCAATTAATAGTACTACTACTTGCAGCATTTCTATTCTACTTAGCACATAAACTAATCAAAAGCGGTAGAGCTGCAGAGATGGGTAGACCTATTCACTATACTTATGGGGCTGGAGGTGGATTAGCCTCATCTCAAGGCCCTCAGATAGTTGCATCCTCAGCTATATTGGGATACGTAGCTCAATTATGTGCAAGGTATGATGTTAGACCAATCATGAACATATGCATTGCCGATGCAATACCTTTAACAGAAGAAGTTCTCCGAGTAGCTTATTTAAGAGAAGGGAAACCTGAAAAGTTCGATCCAAAAATAATCAACTATCAGCCCGGTCAATCACCAATGGTAACTGCAATATTAGGTACATTTCAAAGAGAACGACCGGCAGCAAGTTTCCACATAGGTGGACTATACTATGAATCCGTTGTCATAGGAGAAGCAGCGAAATTCGTGGGTGCATTCCTAATTGCTGGAACTGCAAACACTCATCAGCTACCATTCATCGTAGCCACTAGTGATTATGTACTTATCGGTGAAGAACTATACGCAGCTGCTGCATACATTTTTAGAGAACCATTACAAGTGGCGAGCATAGCTGGAGAAGACTGGATGAAATTCATACTTATAGCTATTACTCTAATAGGCCTACTGCTAGAATCTGTGGGCATCAAATACATAAGTGATTTATTGAGGTGGTAAAATGGCTGTAATATGGAGAAGACCTGAAGTATATATCTTTATAACTGGATTAGTAATGGGACTTTCATGGCTTGGCTACTTCTTTGAACCACCACTAATCACTGAATGGGTAGGTCTATTCCAAACGTGGGCAACTGGAATAGCTCAATTCGCCTTAGCTTTAGGATTTTTAAGCGCAGATATCGTTAAACAGATTTTAGCGTCAGTTGAAGCTCCATTAGGCGGAGCACCAATGGATTGGTTTAACTTCTTATGGACAAGTCTTGGCTTCGTACTCATTACTTCGTACTTTACATTCACTAAAGAACACACTGGATGGTACTTTTATCCAACTAAGATTGGCAGATACATTCTGATGTTAGGATTAGGCGTATACTTCGGAAACACCGTTCAATTCAGAATGGCAATGCTTGGAGGAAGAGTACAATACTTATTGCAAGTATTCAAGATAATTCCATGGCCCTAGCTTAGGATTGGAACGTGAGTTTCACCCTATTTTATTTCATCTTCTCCAAAATTAATTATTAAATTTATATTTGACTTAGAATGTCTATTCCACTATTAACAATTGAGCTTGGAACTTTAACTTTTGAAGTCTTCGCATGTAATTTTGGTCTATACACCTGCTTTCTGAATGCTGACTTAGTTAATGGAGGAATAGCACCTACAATTCCAGCTATCAATCCTCCAATTGCACTCGTTGCAATGCTCTTTAAGAATAATCCAACTCCTATTCCTACGATTAATCCACCTATAATCATTCCCGCCGCTAATCCTAATGCTAAAGTTCTGTGAAAAGTAGACATTGGATATTCTGCATAAAAAACTTCACCGCACACTGCATCTATTATTCCTCGAAATCTTTCATTACTATATGAATATTCTAACTCCCATATTGGGTAATGTACCAGCCCTTTATATTTACAGTCAATTTCAATGGGTGAGCCTGGGCAAGCCAATTTTACTTCTCCTAGAAGTCTATAGTAAATTTTCATTTTAGCTATTTTTTCAGCTTCCTCTCTAGACATTGTTGGTGTATAGTATTTGCCAGCTTCAACCAATGATGGCTTGAAATACATTCTTCCTCTAACAGGGAATCGATATTTAGCTGGGATTTCTAATGGAAGCATTGTTAATGCTGGTATTGCAACACTTTCTGTTTCTATGACTTCTACCTCTTTACATAAGGCTCGTCCTTCGATAAAGAATATGTATAATGGAAGGTAGTGTAATTGGCGGAATGTTAGATTTGAAGCTTTACTTAAATCTGCAGGGGCTCCAAATTGTCTTGAGACTATGGATTTAAGTTTTTCATAGGCCTTGTTAGTGTCATATATTATTGGAAATGCATAATGTTCCGCTTCTATTTCCTTTGTTTTCAAGTTTATGGTGGTTCCACAATATGGACATACAGCTGTTGTAACTCCACTTGGCACATTAAATTCTGCTCCACAATGCGGACATTTCATGTTTATCCTCTCTCAATTCTTACATCAGAAACAGTTTTCCTACCTAATGCATAACTTAATCCTGATGCAAAAATTAATGCTCCTAAAGCTACTCTTAAATCTCTTAAAAATGCGAATCCTAAAGCTGCTATTGCACAGCTTGCTAATACTCCTATAAAGTAGAGTGCACGATGATATGCCATAACTGGTTCCTGGATGGCTAATAGATGGCTACTCCACCCTGCATATGCTGCTTTATATTGAGCCATTCCATAATTATATACTAAATACCAGTATGGAACAAGAGTTAATGGAGAGACATTTACAATTTTAGTCCTACATTGAAATTCTATTAATTCATCAACCTTTGATTCTGCTTTTTCTCTAATTCTATCTCCTGCTTCATCTCTAGCCATGTCTCTAGCCTCTTCAGATGAAATCTCAGTGTTTAAAACTGGAAGCCTTATTTTCTTCCAATCAACTTCTTGAATTTTAATTAGTTCCGGCTTTGAGTGTCTAAAATGCTCTGCCAATTCAAATATTGAAAAGTCTTCTGCACTTCTTCTTGCAAGTATTGGTATCTTCAAAGTAGATCTTAGTGTTCCACTTACTTTTTCACGCTTAGTCACTATTCTTGCACGTTTTCCTGTTCCCACTCTTTCTCTTCTCTTCTTATATCCCTCATACCTCGCTTCAACTTTTACAGTTACAAAGTAGAATGGCACGTATACACCATTTACTTCCACAATTGAAATTTTATTCTTAATTCTTCTTAAATCAAAGTCCTCAGCAACTCGTTGCTTAAATGATCTTTCTATGTCTCCTTTACTTAGAGAGGGAACAACATAGATTTCCTCTCTTATGTCCGTCATCCAATTAGGATTTCCACAATATTCACAGATAACTACTATTGATTCTGGAGTAACCTCTAATGGAGCACCACACCTTTCACATCTATAGGCTTGAAGTGTCTCAGTCATTGATCACTCGCCTATGTTACCGACTCTCCGCAAACTGGACAGAATTTAGCTTCAAAGGGTACTAAGTGTCCTTTAGAACACCATTTAACTTGTTTTCCACAATATGGACAGAATTTTGCCCCTGCTGGAACAGGTTGACCACAATAGGGGCATCTTGGAGTATATGCAGGAGGAACTGTTGCAGTGGGGGCTGCAGTAGGAGTTGTTGGAGCTGGTTGTGGTGGAGGCGGCTGCATTAAAGGCGGTATCATAACCATACCTGTACCAATACCTGCACCTGGACTTTTACCTAGTTCTTTTGCAACTTCCTTAGCTGTTTCCATTTGAAGTACATATCCTGTTTGTACCCCGCCTTTCATTATCCAGAAAAGTCTGTCTCTCCATTCTCCCTCAGTGTCCACTCCCTCAAAAACAACTTTTTCAAGAGCTATTCCTAGCTCTCTAAAGTCTTTGCGAAGGAGTATTGTTACTTTTTCAGTTACTTCCGCTTGCTTTACATACACGTCTTGAATGCTATGTTTGCTTAGATATGCCATTATTTTTTCATTAAAGTATCCGCGAAGATACTCATTTAACTCATCTGTGGTATATGCACTTTGAGGTCCTACAACTTTATTTACGAACATTGATGGGTCTTCTACTCTAAAATAGAAGCTTCCATGAAATAGTAGGGGTGCTAGTTCAACTGTTTGAGTTCTCCCTCCAAACTTGCCTTGAAATCTTCTAAGAGATACAAATATCACCATTGATTTGAATATGCTTTCACCATACAATCCTTCAACTAAACCCTTTAGAAATGGAACATTTTGTGTATCTAATACATGTCTCCCGGCACCTAATACCCCATATACTTTGCCATCTCTATAGAATATTGCATTTTCAAATTCTTTTACTATAACTACACTTCCCCATGGAATTACTTCGTCAGGATATTTCCATACTATTTCATCTTCACTTGGATTAATCCATTCAATAACTTTTGGTTGAAGACCGCTAACCTTCCTGGTCACCTTGCCAATTCCCTTACCAATAATATCGATCATTAATTTCACCTACCTATTCTATTTATTGACTCCATCCTCTTAATACTTTCAGTCGTTCTTCCAATATTTGCTCAATCTTCCCTAATTCTTCAATTATCTGAGTTAATTTTTCGCTGGGAACTTTTGTTACAGCTGCGATTTTTGCAATTTCAGATGTCATCTCTTTTACTTTTTCAGCTGAACCCACAAGATTATTATCAATTTCCTTCAGTTTCTCAAGTGTATCTAGTTCAACTTTAACAATATTATAATGGGGAGCATAGCCAGATTCAGCAAATTTAACTTTATCTGCAATATAATTTATTGTAGATGCTAGATTATTGAGACGCTTAGCTGTCTCATAGTTAAATTCAATTACCGTTGCAGCAGCTTCTTCTATCTTAATCTTAGCATCAGTCAGGGTTTTAACTATATAGTTTCTAATTAAACGATCATCCTCTCTAGCAAGTTCCCTTTTTTTATAACCGCTAAAACCAGGAATAATGGTTTCAAGTTTTTCAATCCAAGTTAATTTTTTAGACATTATACAACCCCATTTATAAACAATACTTTGCAATTACTTAATAAGCTTCCTAAAATTAACTTTTCGTTGAAGGTGGTTTTATGAAAGTGAACTTAGACTTCGGTGTTGAGGGTGCTATAAAAGCTTCTCTTAGAGGAGACATAATAGTTGTAATTGATGTGTTGCGTGCTTCAAGTACTATTTCGACTGCCCTTTACAATGGTGCTGAAGAAGTCGTAGTGGTGGAAAAAATTGAGGATGCGTTAAAATTAGCTGAAAAATGTTCAGAGTGCATATTGGCTGGTGAGAGGAGAGGTATTAAAATTGAAGGTTTCAAGCTAGGTAACTCTCCATTAGAATTTTCAAAAGATGTTGTTTTAGGAAAAACTATTGTTTTTACAAGTAGTAATTGTGCTCCTATAATTGAAGCAGCTAAAAATGCCCCCATAATCCTTTTAGGTTGTTTTTTAAACTTATCAAGTACTACATCATATATATTAAATCTATTGGAAAGATATGGTAATAATGTTACAATAATTTATGCAGGAAGATATGGCAAGCCCTGCTCAGATGATTTATTATGTGCAGAAATACTCTATGGATTAATTAAAGGTGAAATTTCTCAACCACCTTTATCTATGATTATCAAAAACTTCCTTCAATTGACACCTTCAGGACGATATTTAATTAGTATTGGTCATCTAGAAGACGTTTTATATTGTGGGGAAGTGGATAAGTTGACTATCGTTCCAGTGAAGATGAAACATAGCTCTGGATTTAAAATTATTAATGTAGATGATTTGCTGACTTTATAGTTTAGTGATTAAGCTTATTATCTTATAAATCTATAAGTAAACTAGAGACTTAATGAGTGGAGAAGCATATTATGAATATTCCATGCAATATTTACACCCTAACTTTTAGAGTTGAGAGTATACTTCTATTATGTGCTGTTTCTCTAGCTGCAAAAATAATATTCCTATTATTACTGTTCGGAAAGCCTGTGCGTAACTTAAAATTTATTACTGGAAGTTCGATAACCATCCTTATCTCTTCATTATTCTTTGTATTATTATCTTATATTTTCATGAATTTTGCTCCATGGTTTATTTTTACTATGTACTATCTCTCTCCTTACATATATCTTCTGTTCGTTGCATTGCTTTATATTGGTGGTTCAATTTCTATTGAGTTTCCAATGTATTATTTTATTGTGCTGAAAGAGCGAATTGGTAAAAGCGACTTAATTTCAACTTTAATGTTAATTAACTTGTTTGGATACGTTTTCCTTTTTGAACTTGGATTAATGTTGCCATTTGCTGGAATTTAAATTTAATATTTTTCTTCCCTGATGTATGGTTTTCCTAGAGCAGATGGTGCACCTATACGTTTCCTAATAGTTTCTTTTGCACCAATTGACAATACTATTATAGTTGAAGCATATGGTAGCATTGCCAATATATTTGGCGATATTCCTAGGGGTTGTAATCTAAATTGTAATGCTCTTATTCCTCCGAAGAAATAGGAGCCCCATAAGGCTCTAAGTGGATTCCAAAGAGAGAAGATGGTTAATCCAATTACTATCCAACCAATACCTGCGGTTAGATTTTCAATCCATGCAGGTGTATATGATTCTGAAAGATATGCTCCAGCTAGTCCGGACAGCATCCCACCAATTAATACGCATATATACCTTATCATAAACACGTTTATTCCTGCTGAGTCTGCTGCTGCTGGATTTTCACCTACAGCTCTAATTTTCATTCCAAAGCTTGTCTTAAACAATATTATCCACATTATAATGGCTAGTATCATTGAGATGTAGACTATTGGGTCTTGACTAAATAGTGATGGTCCAATTATTGGAATTTCACTTAAAATTGGAATTTTTATGGGAATTATGGTTACAGGTAAAGATATCCCAACGTATTTTTTTCCCATAATTGAGCTTAATCCCAATCCAAGCATTGTTAATGATAGACCAGAAACTACTTGATTAACCCTTAAAGTGATGCTTAAAAATGCATGTATTAATGAAATTAATCCTCCAACAATTATGGCAGCTAAAATTCCAATCCAAGGATCATTGAACATGTATGTAACCATGTACCCTGTAACTGCACCCATAATCATCATTCCTTCTACTCCTAGGTTCATAACACCGGATCTTTCAGCATAGATTTCTCCTATGGTTGCTATTAGGAGTGGTGTTCCTGCTCTTATTGCTGAATATAATAGTGTTTCAATATAGCTCTGCATTTTTATCCCCTCAGCTTAATTTTATATTGAGATAATACACCGCCCACTAAGATGAACATTAGGGTGATTCCATTAAAAACATAAACTACCGCAACTGGTAACCCTAAAATCATCTTCATAACATACCCGCCTACAAGTAGGCCTCCGAAAAATATTGAAGCTATAATAATTGATATTGGGTTCAGTCTTCCCAGCCACGCTACAATAATTGATGTGAATCCATATCCCATTGATATGCTTTCAGGATATCTTAGCCTGTAATGTATTCCCGCTATTTCTCCAACACCTGCGATTCCAGCTAATCCACCACTTATAATCATTGATAAAATGGATATCTTCAAATAGCTAATTCCTGCATATCTGGCTGCTTCAGGATTTTCTCCAGCCACTCTTATTTCATATCCTAGAGTTGTTCGCATAATTATTAAGTAGACTATGAATGCAGTTGAAATTGCAATTGCTAATGTTGGTATATGTATTCTTGTTCCTGGTATGCATATTAGCTTTGCAGCGTCCGGTATTTCATCGGTTATTGGGTATCCCCACTCTTTTGCTCCACGCCATGGACCATAAATTAAGTATCTAACTAGCTCAATGGCTATGTAATTCATCATCATAGTTGTTATTACCTCGTTAACATTAAGTAAAACCTTTAATATTGCTGGAATTACAGCCCATAAGGCTCCAGCCATAAATCCCCCTATGAACATTACTGGCACTATGATGGATGGTGGGGTAGGTGTAAATAGAGCTAATCCTGTTGCCATTATAGCTCCTAAAAGTAGTTGCCCTTCAGCACCTATATTCCACATTTCAGCTTTGAATGCTAATGAGAGACCTACACTGCATAGTATTAATGGAATTGCCTTAACTATTGTTTCATATATTCCTGAAGGGCTACCATATGCATGTGTAAATATTATTCTATATGCTAGTATTGGATTGATTCCATAAGCTTTAAAAATAAATCCACTTACAAAAAACGCGGACAATATAGAGATAATTACATATAGGATGGAGAGATATTTTGGAGGTGAAACTCTTCTTTCAAATCTAATTTTTATGACCATCTACTCTCCTTCCTTTACTCCAGCCATCATTAATCCTATCTTCTCAATATTAGCCTTTTCAGCCTCTACTTCTCCAATGATTTCTCCTTCAAACATAACTGCAATTCTATCGCTTAAAGCCAGTATTTCATCTAGATCTTCGGATATTAGGAGTACTGCTGATCCTTCGTTTCTCCGTTTTAATAGAAGTTTTCTAACGTACTCTGTAGATCCAACATCTAATCCATATGTTGGATGCACGGCAATTATTAGCTTCTTTCCAATTGTGAGTTCTCTAGCCAATATCATTCGCTGTAGATTACCACCAGACAGTAACTTTGCCATAACGTTTTCATTTGGCGTGACTATTTTGTACTCATCAATTAATTTTTGAGCATACTCTTTAATTGCATTATAATTGAGAAGCATCCATTTTGAGAAGGGTGCTTTATTATAACTTCTTAGAATTAAATTCTCTGCAACACTCATATTTGGAATATAACCCATTCTTCTATCTTCAGGTATAAATGCTATTTCCATTTCACCTATATCTCTCGGATTCAACTTCTCTATTTCTATTCCATTTATGAAGATTTTTCCTGAGATTTTTCTTCTTAGTCCAACAATAGCCTCGACAAGTTCTCTTTGGCCATTTCCTGCAACTCCAGCTATACCATATATTTCTCCACTATGAACAGTGAATGAAACATCTTTTACTGCAATTGTGCCTCTATCGTTTAGAACTCTAAGTTTCTCGACCTTTAATATTGGATCTCCAATTATGCTTGGAGTTTTCTCTAATTCGAAGATTACATCTCTTCCAACCATCATTTTAGCTAGCATACGTTCATTTGTCTCGCTGGTTTCAAGGGTGGCTATCACTTTTCCTTTTCTTAAAACAGTTACTCTATCACTCACTTCCATTACTTCTTTCAGTTTATGAGTTACAAATATTATGGCTTTTCCTTCACTAGCCATTTTTCTCAAGAACTTGAATAACTCTTTTGTTTCGGTTGGAGTTAGAACTGAAGTTGGTTCATCGAGTATTAATATTTGTGCTCCTCTGCAGATTATCTTAATTATTTCTACTCGTTGTTTTTCACCTGTTGATAATTGCCATATTTTTGCGTCTAAATCAACTTTTAACCCGTATTTCTTCATAACTTCTTCAACTTTAATTCTTATTTTGTCCAGCGGCTTCCAGAATGGTATTTCTAGTGATAAAGCTATGTTTTCTAAAACAGTTAATGTGTCTATAAGCATGAAGTGTTGATGAACCATTCCTATTCCAAGGTTTATAGCGTCTCTTGGCGATGATATTTGTACTTTCCTACCATTAATATAGATTTCACCTTCATCTGCACTGTAGATTCCATAGAGAATATTCATTAAAGTGGTCTTTCCAGCTCCATTTTCACCTAAAAGTGCGTGGACTTCTCCTGCTTTAACCTTAAAAGTTATATGATCGTTTGCTAAAACCTCTGGGAAGCGCTTTACAATGTTCCGCATTTCTACGATGTATTGCTCCATATTTTAGTCTCCTCAATAAAAAATATGATTTAGGGGTATAACTTACTTTGGAATGCTGCCCACTACATTGTCTACAAACCAGTTTATTGTCCATAATTCATCGTGACTTGCACGTTGTCCGGGTGGAATACGTAGATTGCCGTCTTGGTCATAGATTGGGCCAGTGAATGGATCAAATATTACTGTTGGTTCACTCATTTGCTCTAGTCTTTTCATAACTAGGTCATAGATGCTTATTTCTCCAAATTCTGGATGATTAATTTTCTTTTCCTTTAGTATTGGTACAAACTTTGGATTTATTGGCACACCGAAATCTGCTCCAAGCTCAACTGCTCCTTCACGTAGCATCCACCAGTAATCTACATTTTCTAGGTTTGTTGTATTATATGCGCCTGCGTATACCTTGGCTAGAATATCTTCATAGATTCTCTCCCATCGAACTAATTGTCCACTTACACATACATCTTTTCCATATGAGAGCATTGGGCTGTAGTGAGCGAAAGCATAGACTGGATGTCCTGTATCATAATATTCCTGTGCAACTTCAATTACTGTTGGGGAGTCTTCTGTGAAGGCTAAGACGTCGCATCCCTCTCCTATTAATGATTCTGCCGCTTGTCTGGCTAATTGTGGGTCATACCAAGTGTTTATCCATACGACATGTACAGTTGCATTTGGATTTACCTCCTTTACTCCCAGTGCAAAGGCATCTATGTGGCGGATTACTTCTGGTATTGGATGAGCTGCTACATATCCAACTTTGTTTGTTTGAGTTAATGCACCTGCCATTAATCCATTTAAGTAGTAGAGCTGATAAAACTCTGCGAAGTATGTTCCACAATTAGGTGCACGCTTATACCCTGAACAGTGGAAGAATATTACATTTGGATATTTCTCAGCTGATGTGATTGTTGGATTCATAAATTCAAAGCTTGTAGTAAATATAACAGTGTATCCCTGATCCACAAGCATATCCACGTAGGTTTCAACTTCACCTGCACTTACACTTTCAATATAAGTGGTTTCTAGCCATGAAAATTTATTTTCAACGTATCTTCTGCCGACATCGTGTGCATGTGTCCAACCTAAATCTCCTATTGGTCCAACATAGATCCATGCTGCCTTAATTTTTCTTTCCACAGGTACTTTAACTTCTTTTTCAACTATTCTCGGTGGAATTAATGCGTAGGCTAGTCCTGCTCCAATGATTAAGCATACTATTGCTACTCCAATGAGGTTCGTATATTTATTTGTAGACATGGGATCACCATGAAAACTTTTATTACAGATACGTTTTAAATATTGTTTTACATGTTCATATAAAATTTACATAACTGATTAAAAATTAACGTACTCCCAATATTACCAATTATTTGAGGCAAAGATGTAAACCGCAGAATTTATTAAAACATTTAAAGTATCATTGAGCGTCAGAGGGATTATAATTGAAAGTCGGCGTATACATTTGCCATTGTGGAAAAAATATTGCCAGCATAATTGACGTAGAAAAAGTAGCTGAAGAAATATCAAAAGTTACTCACGTTTCTATAGTAAAGCATTACCCGTTTATGTGCTCTGAGCTTGGACAAAAATTAATTATTGACGATCTTAGAGGAGGGCGAGTGGATAGAGTTGTTGTTGCAGCGTGTTCTCCTAGAATGCATGAGGATACATTTAGGAAAGCATTGGAAGAGGCGGGTGTAAATCCTTATTTGCTTGAGATTGCAAACATTAGAGAACAGTGTTCTTGGGTTCACTATGATGATCCTGAAAATGCAACTCTAAAAGCTATTGATCTTATCAAAGCGGCAATAGCTAGAGTGGTTAATTACAAGCCAATAGAGAAGATTACATTTCCTGCTCATAAAGAAGTTTTAGTTATAGGTGGAGGCATAGCAGGTATTAGAGCTTCACTTGACCTTGCCAAAGCTGGTTTTAAAGTATACTTAGTTGAACGTGAACCAAGTATAGGTGGTCAAATGGCTAAATTGGATAAAACTTTCCCCACTTTGGATTGCTCTCTCTGTATCCTCACTCCACTCATGAATGAAGTGGCTAGACATGAAAATATAACTCTTCTAACCTACTCTGAAGTTATTGATATTTCTGGTAGAGCCGGAGATTTCAAAGTTAAGGTAGTTAAAAAACCGAGATATGTTCAGGAAGATAAATGCATTAGCTGTGGCGATTGTGCAAAGACTTGTCCAGTTAAAGTTCCAGATGAATTTAATTATGGATTAAGTTATAGAAAAGCGATTTACCGTCCTTTTGCTCAGTCTATACCAAGTGCATATGTCATAGATCCTAAGCACTGTCTATATCTTACTAAAGGAGTGTGTCAATTATGTGCTAGAGCATGTAGAGTTGGAGCAATAAACTATGAGATGAAAGAAGAGATTATTGAGTTAAATGTTGGTGCCATAATAATTGCTACAGGTTATCAATTATATGATATTAGAAAGCTTAGCGAGTATGGTTATGGAAGGTATAAAAATGTAATACATGGCATGGAATTTGAAAGAATCTCTGCTGCAGATGGTCCAACAAAGGGTAAAATTGTTCGTCCATCTGATGGTAAGACTCCTGAAGTTGTTGCAATAATCTTATGTGCAGGTTCAAGAGATGAAAGTCATTTACCTTATTGTTGTAAAGTTGGTTGTATGGTTGGATTAAAACATGCCTATTACATTGCATCTTCTCTTCCGAATTCAAGAATATACATTTTCTATACCGACATTAGAGCTGCTGGAAAAGGTTTTGAAGAATTTTATCAAAGAATAAGGTCACTTGAAAATGTTTATCTTATTAAAGGTAAGCCAATGGAAATCCGAGAGGAAGATGGAAAGCTTGTCTTTGACGTATTTGACATTACGGCAAATGAACTATACAGATTTACAGTTGACTTAGTTATACTGGAATCTGGATTAATACCCAATCAAAATGTTAAGCCATTAACTTCAATGTTAAAGCTACCTTTAAGTCAGGATGGCTTCCTTTTAGAGTTACATCCTAAATTAAAGCCGGTTGAAACCGCTATAAATGGTGTGTTTATTTGTGGATGTGCACAGGGGTTAAAAGACATTCCGGATACTGTTGCTCAAGCATCTGCGTCTGCAGCTGCTGCAATTTCACTTCTAGCTAAAGGTGAAGTTGAAGCAGAGCCATTTACAGTTGAGATAGATGAAGAGCTGTGTAGTGGATGTGGAATATGTGTTGCATCTTGCCCATATAATGCATTAAAAATAGATCCTGATAAGAGGGTAGCTGAGGTTGATGTAGCTGCATGTAGAGGTTGTGGAACATGTGTTGCAGCATGTCCAACTAGTGCAATAACACAGAAGCAGTTTACAGATAAAGCAATTGTTGAAGCAGTTAAAGCACTTTTAAGTTAAGGTGGAAGAGTTGATTCTTAATTATCACTACTCAAATCGAGTTAGAAAATTGCATTTACCTGATAGTCTCGATGTTGAAGTGTTAGCTCCTAAAGAGATTAGTATGGTTAATGAATCAGTAGTAGTTAAACTAGCTCTTAATAGCCCTTTAGATTCGTCCTGCTTGTCTTCCTTCCTATCAGATGCAAAGCATATTGCTGTTGTTGTTAATGATCATGAACGTCCCACACCGACAGCTAAGATATTAAGCTGTATTCATGAAGATATTAAACATTATAATATGACATTCATAGTGGCAAGTGGTACGCATAGACCTCCTAATGAAATTGAGTTGCGACGAATATTTGGGAAATTCTATGATAAGTATCGAGAAAAAATTGCAATTCATGATTGCAGAGACTACAATAAGTTAACCTATATTGGTGAAACAGTTTTTGGGACATCGATATTAGTAAATGATATTCTCATTAAGAGTGACAAGATAATTGTCATAGGATCAATTGAACCGCATTATTTTGCAGGATTTACTGGTGGAAGAAAATTTCTTCTACCTGGAACAACAGCATATGAATCCACGGAGCAAAATCATAAACTTGCATTAGATGAAAGAGCAATGCCACTAGCTCTTAAGGGTAATCCTGTCCATGAAGATATGATGGATGCGCTAAAATTGTTTAACAGATATGAAGATATATTTTCAATAATGACTGTACTTAATGGTGAACATAGAATACATTATGCTTCAGCAGGTCACATTAATTCTTCATTTTATAAAGGTGTGGAGGTTGCAATGAACACTTATTGTGTTCCCATCAAAGAGAAAGCTGACATCGTAATTGCAATTGCACATCCCCCCTTAGACATTAATTTATATCAAGCTCATAAAGCGATAGAACACGCTAAGTTAGCTCTAAAAAGGAATGGAATACTCATTTTAGTTGCAGCTTGCAATGAAGGTATAGGTCCACCAAACTTCTATAATTTATTATCAAGTGCAAGTGACCCAAGTGAGGTTTTAGAGAAAATTAGAAAAGAATATCGACTAGGTTATCATAAAGCAGCTAAAATTGCTGAACTCCAAACATGGGCTGAAATATGGGCTGTGACAAGCATGAGCAAGGACATCTTAGAAAAAATACGTATAAAACCATTTACTAATCTTCAAGATACAATAGATAGCGCTATTAAACTTAAGGGGAAAGATTCTAAGGTGATAATTTTAGATAATGCTTCAATGATCGTACCTAAAGTTAATTATGACGAAGTCATGTGATCTTTTCTAAAATTTTACTTATGCTTGATTTATTTAATTGTAGGCCTAGCTCCTTTGGCTTTAAGCCTAAGGCTAAACCTAATAACTGTGTATAATACATTACAGGTAGCGGAGTTTTTGATCCAATAATTTTTAATGCTTCTTCTTGTCTTTTATCAAGCATTTCTGCTCCATGAGGACAAATAATTACTATTCCATCTACTCCAGCTTCACTTGCAGCCTTAATCCTATTGCCTGCCAACGTTAACCCTGAATCCATATTTGTCTTTGAAATTGCCCATCCACAACATTCAAGCCATCCTATATGTGGCTTAGCGTTTGCTCCTAAAATTTCAATTAACTTTGAAAGCTTTACGGGTTCAATTGCATTGTCTGGTCTACCAAGCTCAGTGGGTCTAATAAATTGACATCCTGAATGCGGAGAAAACGTTAATCCCTCAAGATTTAGCTTAATCAAGCCTTTAAGATTGTCTAATCCTACATCATCATACAAAACTTCAATAACATGTTTAAACTTTAAGTCACCTTTATATTCTAAATCTTCTTCTTTTAATACTTCATTAACCCAAGATCTCAACTCTTCATCTTCTCTTAGTATTTTCTTAACATGGGTGAATGATAGATGACACCAGTTGCATAGTAGCATTATTTCTTTATTATATTCTCTAAGAATCGCCATATTTCTAGCTGAAAGATAAATCCATCCATAAGCGTTTATGCTTCTTAAAGGCATACCGCAACATGAAATGTTTTCAGGGTCTATAAGCTTGATTCCTAGTGTATTCATAACCTTTCTTGTTGAAATTTCATAGCCATATTGCTCGGTTAAAACTGTGCATCCTGGATAGAAAACATACTCCATCTTCATCACCTACTAGTTTTCTCAAAAGCAGTCATTACTGCTAGTTGATATTTCTCTAGTTTTTTAGGACCCTTTATCAATGGTAATCCTAGTTTTTCTCGGGTATATGTCTCCCCATCACTCCCAATTACTTCTACTTGTTCTTGGATAAAACCTGTTTCTAAAGTTGAACTAAGCATTTTCATATAAGCTTCAGGTAAACTTGCGCCTTCATTTATGGATAGGTTTCTTAGAGCTAAAAATACTTCAACGGGTGAAACACGTTGAGGGCAAGCTTCTTTACATTTCAAACACTGTGTACAGGCCCATATTACATCTGACCTTAATAGCTCCTCAATTAATCCAAGTCTAACCTTGTCGACAACTCTATGTGGATAGTTTTCAAGTAGAACCATTATTGTGCATCCACTGGTACACTTTCCACACTGCATGCAGTTCAATGGTTTTTGATCTCCTGGAATTTCTAAGATTTTTTCAAGTAATTCTCGTTTAGAAACTTTAGTTAAGCTTGTAACAGCTTCGCCCACAATTTAATCCTCCATTATACCTGTGTAGTTTATATTATTGATGATTTAAACTTTCTGAGGAAGCAGTTTCTCTTTTAATAGTCCATATTGAAGGTTCAATTACATTGTTAGGTATAATATAAATATTTCCTTTATCATCTTCAATTCTAGTTCTTCTGATATCTATCTCCTTAATTACTCCCTCAACACCAGCTACTTTAACTTTTATTCCTACCTGAAAGTTTTTGTCTGAAACTAGCATTATTCCTGAAACTAAGTCTTTAATTAAACCTGATGTTGCAATGCCTACTCCCATGGAGAAGAATGAGATGACATTACCCATAGCTGATGCCAATGCTTCTAGTCCCGGAATCATCCCTAAAATTGCTGTTGCGCTAAAATACCAATAGATTAAACTGAATATTGAAAGTGCCATGCTAATTAAAGCTTTTGGCATTTTACTTTTATCTAAGGCTATACTCAGTGTCTTTCTCAATAATCTATAGATTCCATATGAGATCGCTAGGGTTATTAATGCACCAATAATATATGGAGCTGTCTCAATAAAACTGTTAATTATATTCGTTAGAAATTTCATTACTACTTCTTCTAAATTTTCAGTAACCATCTCAATAACCATCCCTCGATAACTTTTTAACTCTCATTATAAGTCTTAATATTGTGATTTAAACTTGATGCATCCTTTCATTAGTGGATTTGCAGCTTATGCAGCGTTAAGGATATTGGAGGGTAAGTGTAGTTTTAAGGATTGTACTTTACCGCCCATTGTCCAATGTGAGAAATGTAAAGTAGCTTTATGTGCTTATCATGCAAATCAATTCAATTATCGCTGCCCAAAATGTAATGGTCCCCTATCTAAGTTTAAGTCAAAAGAAGAAAAAATATTGGAGAGTTTTCTAAGAGGATTTCCTCCCTCGAAGGGCTCTGATTAATGCGGGAAGTACCTCGTATAAATCTCCTACAATTCCATAATCTGCAGCTTTAAATATTGGAGCTTCAGGATCCTTATTAACCGCAACAATTATTTTTGATCCCTGTATTCCAGCTAAATGTTGAACTGCACCTGAAACACCAAATCCGATATATAATTTAGGTTTAACTTTATGTCCTGAAAGCCCCACCCAATCTGGAAGCCATTTTAAGTCTGCTGATATAGGTCTTGAACATGAAACTTGTCCTTTTAATAGTTCTGCTAATTCCTCGAGCATTTTAAAATCTTCTTTACGTTTAAATCCTCTTCCACCGACTACAAGTATCTCCGCTTCTTCTAATGGAACTCCTCTAATCTCTTTTTCTCTTTCCTCAACTATCTTAATTCGAGGAGATATTATTTCGATTTCGCTTATTTTTACTATTTCACCTTCCCTTTTCTCCCCTTTTATTGCTTCAAATGTTCTTGGTGGAACAGTGATGACTGCAGGTTTCGATTTAATAATTTCAGTTGCAATGGCTTTTCCAGCATAAACTGTTTTCTTAACTTTGAATACATTCATATTAATGTCATAGTCAACATCTATGCATTCAGTTACACATCCAAGTTTCAGTCTGGCTGCTATTTTTGAAGCTATATCTTTTCCATTTTTCGTTGAACTGATAATTATTGCAATTGGAGTGTACTTGTCAATCATTTTGACTAAAATGTCGGCGTGAACTTCAGGGATAATTTTCTCTAGTCTCTCATCTTCAAGTGTATATATCTTATCAGCACCGTATTGGAAGAGTTCTGATACGTTTTCAATACTACTCGCAAGTATGATTGCAGCAGTTTTATAATTGAGCTTTGAAGCTATTTCACTTGCCTTTGACAATAATTCTTGAGTTAAATCTATATCTTCAGAGAATACCCAGATCTCTTCAACCATCATTTAACCTCCCAAAACTCCCTCTTTGACTAATAATTCTATGAGTTCCTGAACTGCTTCATCAATTGGTTTATCCTTTATGATATGCATCTTCCGCTTCATTTCTGGAGCATAAACGTCTAGAATTTCAACTGCTGGTTCCTTTACATCGATCTTTAAATCATTTAACGTTATTTTTTCAATAGGTTTCTTTGAGGCTCGTAAAATGGCCATTAGTGGAGGTAGCCGTGGAACATTAATCTCTCTTGTAACAACTAATAATGCAGGTAAATTGACTTCTACTTTTTCATATTTTTCTTCTAAATCTCTTTCTACAATCACTTTTTCGTCAGCAATTTGAATTGCTCTTACATAAGTTACGCATGGAATATTTAGTATTTCAGCAATTCTCGGGCCAACTTGACCAGAATAAGAGTCAATGGTTGCCTCTCCACATAATATTAAGTTGAAGGGTCCATATTTATTGAGTGCAGCTGCCAATATTTCCGATGTTATATAAGTGTCTGCATTTTCAAGTTTTTCATTCAGAATTAAAACTCCTTCATCTACACCCATGGCTAATGCTTCTCTCAATACTTCTCTTGCCTTTTCAGAGCCAAATGTTATTGCAGTAATTTTCCCTCCATGTTTCTCCTTTATTCTAACTGCTTCTTCAACAGCATTTCTATCAATGTCACTCATTTTCCTTGGCACTCCTGTAATCACAGGTTTTCTAGTGGTGGGATCTACTCTTAACTGTGAAACATCTATGGCTTGCTTAATGCACACCGCTATTTTCATTAATTAGTCCCCCGTAAAATCATTTACACATGTAAAATTTAACGTTTAGCATCAACTATTTCACTAAGTTTTTATTGTGTAAAAGTCAATTTATGTCGGAGGAAAATTTATGAGTAAAACCTCACGTATCCCCGGCTTCTATAAGTTATCTGTACATGAGCGATTAATGAAAGTGAAGGAATTTGCCAATCTAAGTGATGACGAAGTTGAATTGTTAACAAAGACAGGTAGACTTTCGCTTGAATTAGCAGACAAGATGATTGAAAACGTTATTGGAACCCTTGAACTGCCCTTAGGAATTGCAGTTAACTTTCTAATCAATGGGAAAGATTATCTTATTCCAATGGCTATTGAAGAGCCCTCCGTAGTGGCTGCTGCAAGTCATGCTGCAAAATTGACAAGAGCTGGTGGAGGAATTTTTACTCAAAGCACTGGACCATTTATGATTGGTCAAATACAACTTGTAGGTGTTCTTTCACCCTACAAGGCAAAATATGCTATTCTAAGTCATAAAGATGAAATTTTAGAATTAGCTAATAAGCAGGACCCAATACTAGTTAGGCTTGGTGGAGGAGCAAAGGATCTTGAAGTTAGAATAATTGAGTCGATGCTTGGACCAATGGTGATAACACACTTGATAGTTGATGTTAAGGATGCAATGGGTGCAAATGCAGTTAATACTATGGCTGAAGCAGTAGCACCATACATTGAAAAGATAACTGGAGGCAAAGTATACTTAAGAATACTTTCCAACCTAGCAGATAAACGCTTAGTTAGAGCATACACTAGGGTTCCCAAAGAAGTTCTTGGTGGGGAGGATGTAGTTGATGGAATAATTTATGCTTATGCCTTTGCAGCAGCCGACCCTTATAGAGCAGCTACACACAATAAGGGGATAATGAATGGAATAATAGCAGTTGCACTAGCTACAGGCAATGATACCAGGGCTTTAGAGGCAGGAGCGCATGCCTATGCAGCTAGGTTTGGCAGATATATGCCCTTAACTGTCTGGGAAAAAGATGAAAATGGTGACTTGATTGGATGGATAGAAATACCAATAGCTGTTGGGATAATTGGAGGAGCAACAAGGACAAATCCAATAGCTAAAGTTTGCTTGAAAATTTTAGGTGTGAAAAGTGGCACTGAGTTAGCTGAAATCATGGGTGCGGTGGGATTAACACAAAATTTGGCGGCAATAAGAGCACTTGCCACTGAAGGAATTCAAAAGGGGCATATGAAACTTCATGCTAGAAATATAGCTATTATGGCTGGAGCAGTTGGAGATGAAATAGATAAAGTTGTAGATGAGATGGTTAAGATAAGAATCATAAGACTCGATAAGGCTAAAGAGATTCTCATGAAATTAAGGTCAAGTAAATAGTGACAAAACGTAAGCTGATAAAACTATAGGCTATGCTTACTGTGAACTGCCATTTTATTTAACTAATGCTTAGATATCCATGCATCCATAACTTTATTATAGTATTTAACTTGAATGTATTCAAAAATTTTAGTAAACTGTTTTGCTTTATTTTTGATTGCTGCTTCAAACTCTTCAATGCTTTTTAATGTGTTTAAATAT
>Ga0190363_1000486_pt1 | contig 23285 bp, 19 predicted proteins | sample 48721867_MG_FD_161272 | JGI IMG/M metagenome (GOLD analysis project Ga0190363, IMG submission 161272) | Hydrothermal vent microbial mat bacterial communities from Southern Trench, Guaymas Basin, Mexico - 4872-18-6-7_MG | ecosystem: Environmental > Aquatic > Marine > Hydrothermal vents >... | reverse complement strand
AAAGGATTTTTGCTCAAAATTGGGTAGTGGACTAGGGAAAATTTAAAAAGCCCTTCTCCTAAAAACCTTCACGTCCGAAGTGGGGCGAGACTTTGGAGAGAGGTGAGAGAGGTGGAAAAACGTTTGCCTGGAAAAGTGAGACGGGCCATAAAAGCCAAATATCATGATATTGAGCCTAAAGCATGGGTTGGGAAAAGGGGGTTGGAAGAAAGCGTGATCAGTGAAATTGATACCCAACTAAAAAAAGATGGTATATTAAAAGTGGAAATAAGAAAAGGAGTATTCATCTCTACAGATATGGATAGAGGATCCATAGCAGAAAAAGTTGCAGAACTTACTGATAGCGAGCTCATTGATGTAAGGGGCAAAAGGTTTATATTGTTCCGTCCCAGAGAGGGATGGGAAAAGTATTTAAAGAAGCTTAAGCTTAAGGAAGTCTCGAAAGAGAGGCGGGAAGAAAAACCCGTTAAAAAGGTCAAGCTCGATATTGCTCAATTTAGAAAGAAGTTCAAGAAGGGGAGGGAGTGAAAAAATGGCGACAGTTTATGATGTTCCTGGTGATTTACTCGTTGAGAGGGTAGCTCAAAAGTTAAAGGAAATTCCTGAGATAAAACCACCTGAGTGGGCACCATTCGTTAAAACTGGCAGTCACAAAGAAAGAATACCAGACCAAGATGATTGGTGGTATTATAGAGTCGCTTCAGTTTTCAGGAAGGTCTATGTTGATGGCCCAGTTGGCATTGAAAGATTAAGGACATGGTATGGTGGAAGGAAAAACAGGGGTCATGCACCTGAGCACTTTTACAAAGGAAGCGGAAGTATTATCAGGAAAGCACTTCAACAACTTGAAGTTGCTGGATTTATCACAAAGATTCCTGGGGAAGGTAGAGTAGTCACACCAAAGGGAAGAAGCTTTCTTGACAAAGCTGCCACAGATCTCAAGAAAGAGCTTGAGGAAGCAATTCCAGAACTTAAGAAGTATTGATATTCTCTCATCTTTTGCCTTTAATCAGCACTTTCCAATAACCTTTTAAAATAACTTTTGTTGAGGGTGATAGAATGGCTGAGGATATAGAGGAAATTAGGAAGAAAAAACTTTTAGAGCTTCAAAAGAAACTTGCTGAGCAAAAGAAAGCGGAAGAGGAACAGATAAGGCGGGAGATGGAATTAGAGGCCCAATTGCAGACCATAATGAAGCAAATTCTTACTTCAGAGGCGAGGGAAAGATTGGCAAGAGTTAAGCTGGTTAGGCCGGAACTTGCAAGGCAAGTGGAGTTAATACTTGTTCAACTTTATCAAGCTGGACAGATAACTGAAAGAATTACAGATGAAAAACTTAAAAAGATTTTAGCTCAAGTTGATGCCAGAACAAGGAAAGAGTTTAGAATTAAGTGGTGAAACAAAAGTGAAAATTAGAGAGATAGTCGAGAGACTCAATGATAAGGGAGAAGTTAGTTTGGATATTTGGAAACCTCTATCAGCTAGGAAAAGTAGTGATGGAACTCTTGACCTTCTTTACAGGAATCGTGTTGTTGGGAGTGAGAAAGATCCAGTCTTCCTGTGGATTTATGTGAATATTGTTAATGAAGATGTTAGAGTCCTTGAGAAGATTACCTTTAAACAAGAGCATGTAAAATGGATAACGAATTCAATCGTTACGCTTGAAAAAACTTAAGGTTTATATATATGGATTGACAAGGCTACTGACCGTGGGGGTGTAATTGTGACTAAGCATAGGATTTGCCCAGTTTGCGGCTCCGATAAGTTTGTTTACGACCCGGAAAGGGGTGAAGTAATCTGTGCAAACTGTGGATTTGTAATTCAAGAGAATATGATTGATATGGGCCCTGAATGGAGAGCTTTTGATGCTTCTCAAAGAGAAAAACGCTCCAGAACTGGTGCGCCAGAAAGCATTTTACTTCATGATAAGGGTCTTTCAACAGATATAGGGTATGACAGGAATGTTAAGGGCTTAATGAGAGAAAAGATATATCGTCTTAGGAAATGGCAGAGCAGGCTTAGGGTTAGTGACGCCGCAGAGAGAAATCTTGCATTTGCCTTAAGCGAGCTTGATAGACTTGGTGCGAGATTAAATCTTCCAAAGCACGTTGAAGAAGAATCGGCCCGTTTATATAGGGATGCTGTTAGAAAAGGCCTTATAAGAGGAAGGTCAATTGAGAGCGTTATCGCAGCTTGTGTTTACGCTGCGTGCAGGTTGCTGAAAGTCCCCAGAACTCTAGATGAAATTGCTGACATGGCCAAAGTCGATAAAAAAGAGATTGGGAGGAGCTTTAGATTCATCGCGAGAAATCTCAATCTTACTCCAAAGAAACTTTTTGTTAAACCAACAGATTATGTAAACAAATTTGCTGATGAGCTTGGTCTTAGTGAAAGAACTAGAAGAAGGGCAATTGAGCTTTTAGATCAGGCTTATAACATGGGTCTTACAAGTGGAAAAAGTCCTGCGGGGTTGGTTGCGGCTGCATTATATATTGCAGGGCTTTTAGAGGGAGAAAAAAGGACCCAAAGAGAAGTTGCAGAGGCAGCAAGGGTAACTGAGGTAACAGTGAGAAATAGGTATAAGGAAATGGTTGAAAAGCTTGGATTGAAGCTTCCTATTTAGTCTTTTCATTTAAATTTTTAAAGAGAAAAGATCATTTTTTGAACCATGTATCTAACGTGAATTGCTTTCCAGCTCTTATTGCCTTTTTGAGCCTTTCTAGGCCATTTTTTACTCTTTCTTCGCTGAAATTATGTTCATCACAAAGGAATTTTATGATGCCATCCTCATTGGGCAACTTCCATTCCAATTTGTAGTCATTTGTCGTAGGTGGATTCAGAAAGAATTCTTTTATTGCATAAAGGTCAATCTCGCTTGTTTTTTGGTATTTCAATAAGGGATCTTTGGAGTGTTTTACTATTTCAAGGGCCTTTTTTGGTCCCAGTCCTTTTACCCCCCCTGGGTTGTAGTCAGTGCCAACGAGTATTGCCAATTCAATGAGTTTTTCTCTTGTTAGTTTCAGCTCTTTCAACACATCTTCAAGGAGTATTAGCTCAGGCCTGACTTCGATGTAGATATCTTTTCCAGGTAGTTTTCTCCTTCCTGTGATGGTAAGGTTTCTCACAAGTTTTGGTGTTCCAAAGAGCAAAGAGTCGTAATCTTGGCTTGCTGAGGTCCAAACATCTCCTTTTGAGGCCATATAGGCGGCTTGTGCTTCACCTTCACTTGGGGCCTGCACCCAGGGGATTCCCATAAGTTCTAGAAGTTTTTTGGCGTCTTCAATTAGAATTTCATTTACCTTTGAAGCTCGTTGGGCGTATTTTTTGGCTTCTTCTAACTCTCCCCTAGCAAGGGCCATTTCCCATTTTTCTAGTGCTTCTTCTCTTGCCTCAGCCCTTTTTTCAAGCTCTTTTTTCTTAAACTCTGGAGGTTTCCCATCAAACACATACGCGGGCTTTATTCCTGCCTCCATTAGGTTTATGGTTCTATAAAACAGTCCCGAGAGATGTGAGGTTATCCTGCCTTTGGAGTCCATTAGAGGAGTGCCATCTCTCTGTCTTATTGTTGAGAGGAACTGGTAAATAGCGTTAAAAGCATCTATTGCAACCTTTCTTCCATTCAAGTTTTCTAGCTCAAGCTCTTTTTTTGGTAAGAGCTCACCAATCGGAACTCCCATCACTCACCACCTATCATAATATATAGATGAGCCAATATAAAAAGCCTTTAGCAATCGCAAAGAGATTTGAGACATCATCTGTTCAATATATTGACGAGGTATGATTTAAGCTTTTAGTTTAGTTGTATAATGTAAAAGAGTTCCGAATTCATGGTTCAAAACCATTGGTTCCTTTAACAAACGCCGATATCTACGTCGTCAAATGGATAAGGGAAAAGTTATAACTTCTTTCTCACATTAACCTTTGTAAAGTTCATGAGGTGAAGGAAATGAGCATAGAGGCACTTTTCAAACCTAGGAGCGTGGCTGTTATAGGTGCTTCCGGAAAACCTGGAAAGATAGGATATGCAATTATGAAGAATCTCATTGAGTATGGCTATGAAGGCAAAATATACGCTGTTAACATCAGGGGTGGGGAAATAGAGATCAGTGGAAGGAAATTCGAGGTTTACAAGAGTATTCTTGATATCCCTGATGAAGTGGACATGGCTGTTATAGTTGTTCCTGCTAAGTTTGTCCCACAAGTTGTGGAAGAGTGTGGAAGGAAGGGAGTCAAAGTTCTCCCAATTATCAGTTCGGGGTTTGGAGAGCTTGGAGAAGAGGGCAAGAAAGTTGAAGAGCAGTTAGTTGGGACAGCTCACAAGTACGGAATGAGGATTCTTGGGCCCAATATCTTTGGTGTTGTTTATACTCCAGCAAAGCTCAACGCCACATTTGGTCCAACCGATGTTCTGCCAGGAAAGCTCGCTTTAGTATCCCAGAGTGGCGCCCTTGGAATAGCCCTCATGGGATGGACAATTCTCGAAAAAGTCGGCCTCTCAGCTCTAGTTAGCATTGGAAACAAGAGCGATTTAGATGATGCTGACATGCTTGACTACTTCGAGAACGATGAGAACACAAGTGCTATCTTAATTTACATGGAAGGCGTTAAAGGCGGAAGAAAGTTCATGGAGGCAGCGAAAAGGGTTTCGATGAAGAAGCCTATCATCATCATAAAGGCGGGCAGGAGTGAGAGAGGTGCAAAGGCAGCTGCATCTCACACTGGTTCACTTGCTGGCGCTGACAGCATTTACACAGCTGCATTCAAGCAAAGTGGTGTTTTAAGGGCCTTGACCATTGGTGAAGCTTTCGATTGGGCGAGAACTCTGAGCAATCTCCCAGAGCCCGAGGGAGAGAATGTTGTCATACTCACAAATGGTGGTGGAATAGGCGTCATGGCTACAGATGCTGCAGAGGAAGAGGGCCTAAAACTCTATGACAACTTAGAAGAACTTAAGGTTTTTGCAAACCACATGCCGCCTTTCGGTTCATATAAGAACCCGGTTGATTTGACGGGTATGGCAGATGCTAAGGCCTATGAAGGGGCGGTTAGGGATGCACTTGCAAATCCGAATATGCATGCAATAGCAGTTCTCTACTGTCAAACAGCAGTTCTTGACCCAAGAGACCTTGCAAAAATAGTTATCGAAGAATATGAAGCAAGTGGAAGGGAGAAACCACTTGTAGTTGCCATAGTTGGTGGAATTGAGGCTAAAGAAGCTATCGATATACTTAATGAAAAGGGCATTCCAGCATATCCAGAACCAGAAAGAGCAATTAAATCTCTATCAGCTCTTTACAGGTGGCGCAACTGGAAAATGAAACATGAGAAAGAGTGATTCTTTTTTCTTTTAATAATTTAAAAAGAGTTCAAGCTGTATATTTTTTAATCTCCTTGTATAATTCACTGAGAACTTCTTGATAGTCTATCTTGTCTTCTTCTATGAGATCCATAAGCTCTTCGAGCTGTCTTGTTCTTTCTTCACTTACAAGGTCTTTGTATTTGGTTATAAGATAGTGATAGACCTTGGTACCGAGTTCGGTAGGCACGAGTTTCTTCCTTCCCTTGGTTTCTATGACATAGTGTCTATCGAGGAGAGTTTTAACTATCTTTGCATACGTGGAGGGTCTTCCAATCTTGCGCTCTTTCATCAGTGCTATGATATCTCCTTGGTTGAAGAGTGGTACTTTTGGAGCCTTCCATTTTTTAGTTTCTTTGACTTTGATTTTTTGCCCCTTTTCGAGTTTTGGAAGTTTTCTCAAGGGTGAATTTCTGAGTTTTGTCCACCCCTCATAGAGAATCTCCACATAGCCCTCTATTTCTGCTTTCGCGATTCTTGTATCGATTGTTACTTTTTCATAGAGCACTTTTGTGGCTTTCATCTGAGATATCATGAACCGTTTGAACACCATATCATAAAGTCTAAAGTGGTCCCTTGTTAGACCTCTTGCAAGGGTGATGACGCCATCTCTTAGGAGTTGCATTAGCCTTCCGGTATCTATGGGCCTTGTGGGCCTTATACACTCGTGGGTCCCCTCTTCGCCCCATTTCCGCGGGACGAAGTATTCTTCACCTATTTCATCGGTTATGTATTCTTTAGCCACCTCTATACCAACGTTGCTTACATGGGTTGAATCTGTTCTTATGTAGGTGAACAATCCGACTTCGAAAAGATCTTGGGCAAGTCTCATTGTGTAGTCGGTTGAGAACTTTAAGAATCTTGAGGCATCTTGGAGCATTGTATCTGTGGTGTATGGGGGTAGGGGATTGATTTCTTTTTCTTCGAGGTGTACATCTTCTACAACAACCTCTTCAACCCCCTCGTTTACACCTTCCAATCTCACAGTCAGATCATTCTCAAGGGTTAATTGGACGAAATTGGTTTCACTTTCAACGAATTCTTTGTATCTTTGGATGATCCAGCTGAGTACGGGTGTCTGGACTCTTCCTGCCGAGAGATAAGTGCTCTCAAAAACTTCCCAAAGTTTTTGGCTTAGTTCAAAACCTATCCACCTATCTTCAATTCTTCTCACAATTTGAGCATTTACTCTTCCTTCATTTACATCTCTCGCTTCTTTTAGGGCCTTTAGAATAGCAGGCCTTGTAACTTCATGGAATTCAATTCTCTTTATTGTTGGAGTATATGGAGACAGAACGTTCCTTATGTCCCACGCTATTTTTTCCCCCTCTGTATCAGGGTCGGTTCCAATTAGTATCTCATCAACTTCTTGGGCAATTTCTCTCATGGCTTTCACGTTTTCAAGGGCATCTCTGATATCATTGGAACCACATCTTGGGCATACTCCTTTACTCTCCCAATCGACAAACTGGTGGCCACATTCTCTACAGCGCTTTAAAGTGTCGTATATTGGAATGAAATGCAGTTTTCCCTCTTTTTCATTTATTAAAACGCCGTGATAATCATCGTTAGTTACGAGATCAAACATGTGGCCCCCACTTGCGAGGATCGTTAGCATCAACTCACCAATGCTCACTTCGTAAGCAACCAAGTCTCCAATGCGTCTCTTACTCGGGTGCCCAAAGAAGTTTGCAATTGTCCTTGCTTTATTTGGTGATTCGACTATCATAAGGGCAGATTTAACCAGATCTTTCGTCTTTTCTGCTATTTTCCCTTCCATGAGGAGTTTAACCTTTTCTCTATTTGCATCAATTTCTTGGAGTACTTTTTCCAATTCCAGTTCATGGAAAGGTATCATTTCAAATTCAGCAAACCGCCACCGCATCTGTCTCTTCAGGCCATTGAACACTTTTTCATTGTCCACAATTATTACGCTCAGTCCTTTGGTTATACCACCAGCAAATAATCTTGAAGTCCTTCCAGTGGCCTGTATGTATGTTCTAACATCTGGGATTTCTATATACCATTTGTTTTCTTCTTTTTTCAGGCTTACAAAGGGGTCCTCTTCAATTCTCTTGAGAACATCTTCTTTCTTTAGTATCGTTCTTAAAAATTCAACAGCCTCTTTGAACACTTCAAGCACGTGGTTTGAGAAGCCTTCTAGTGGTAATCCCTCTGCAAGTGCTTCCTCTATTTTCAAAATCTCAAACTGTGGAATGTTGCGTATGAGTCTCCTTATCCGGGCATGGAGTTTTTCTGCGTTTTTTCTATCTTCATTTTCTAAAAAGTCCATGACTTCACTCATAAGGCCCAAAACCCTGTAAATCGTTGGTTGTTCTAGGTCTATGCTAAAACGGAATTTGGGAATTCCTGTGAAAATAGCATATCTTATCAAATGTGGGATGTCTAGGCCTCTAACAATAGAGCCATAGTATGTGGCAACACCTACCAGATAATCCACTTCTCCATTCTCAAACCTCTGGAGGCCCTTTTTGTTCCTTGCCGATACCAATTCTACCTTGAATCCCAGATCTTGGAGGTAGTTTGTCAATCTTTCTGCATATGCTATCCCCTGATCAATTGGAACGAAAATAAGACCTCCTGGTCCTAAAACTTTTAAAAGTTCTTTAATATGCTCTTCAACTGAATTTTCCGGAAATAAATAACTATCTACGACGTTTCTCAATGCGGATCTTCCACTTCCAACCTCAAAGTCAAGGAGTTCACGGTAAAGCTTTATCCTATCTCCCCTGGCACTTCCAGTTGCAGAGGCGATGATTAGAACACCAATTTTGTTTTTGTCTTTGAATTCTCTAATCTCATTTTCAATTATACTTATTTGTTTGTTCAGCTCTTTTAGTTGCTCGTTCTTGTCTTTTCTATTTCCATTCAGGTATTTTGCCATCTGTTTTTTGAGTTTAATGATTTCCCATGCTTTTTGAATCATTTCTTCAGTAAAGCCCAGTAAAATAAGGGAACGGTCTATGTTCTTTGAGGCTTTTAAGAAAGCATCAACATCATCCACAAAGATAAAATCAAATTTTTTATCCTTTATGAGGTCAAAATTTCTAGCCAAATACTGGCCAGATGTTATAAGGATGTCAAAATCTCCTGTTTGAATCTTTTGTATCATTTCTTCCTTTTCTTTTTTCTTCATGTTGCCATGATAGTATGCAAGATTTACATCTATTCCAGTGTTTTCAGCAAAAGTTTTAACTCTTTTCACTGTTTGGATGACCAGAGGAGTTGTTGGTAGAATTATATATGATTTTTTACCATGTTTGGCATAATAAATTGACATAAAAGCTCCAAAAACGCTCTTACCCATACCGGTAGGAGCTATGATCGAAAAACTCTTCCCCCTCACAAGACGTTTTACCCATGTCTTCTGGGCACTCCAAAATGTGAATCCAGTGGCATTTTTGAAAAGTTCCTCTGCTTCAATAAGCTTCTTTTCAAGAGAATACAATTCCTCCCAGTGTTTTATCGTGTTTTTAACTCTTAGGCCCTCACGTATCCCAGTAATGAGATCAAAATAGATATCGGAGTGGATTTCATCCTCCAGACATATCTCACATGGATGCTTTTTGTATAATCGTTCATCACTTATTTTATCCCCACAATTTGGGCACATACCCTTATATATTGCCTTCATTTTATTCACCCTCTAGTGCTTTTCTAGAGTATACAAACTTTATAAGGCTTTTTTTGGAATGGGGTTTGATGGAGCATAATAACAGAGAAGCTTAAAGTGAGTGCGAATTCTCCTTTTTAGGCCTCGTCCTTTGGGTGGGGGTATAATGCCTTGAGAGAAAACTCAAAGAGAGCAATCTTTTATAACATCTTTAATCTCTTTTTCAAGGTCTTCTGTTAGGGTGTAGTCTGAAAATAGTCTTTGAAACTCCTCAAAAATATCTCTAAGTTGGAAGCCAATTTCCTTTGAGGGCGAGAGTGGGAAAAGTTTTAGGACTTTCCTGATAAGTTTTGCAACTTCACTTCCACTTTCATCGTTGTTCATCTGATAATGAAGCTCTTTTAGTAGTGTTTCCAAACCGAGTTCGGGATTTTCTTCGAAGAAATATTTATCGATAAAAGATTCAGGTGAAAATTCGGAAAGGGGATCTGTACTTTCTACATAGAACCCCTCTTCAAATGCTCTCAAAGTGGCAGCGACATGTTTACAGTCTTTTCCTTGAGGACATGTGCATTTATTAGAATTTTTGGCCAAATCTACCTCTACGTAGTAGGGATAAGTCCCTAAAACTTTGGAAAAGAGCTTTTCTTTATGTTTTAGAACCCATAGGACTTTACCCTTCTTATAGTAACTCCTTCCTTTCTGTAGGATTTTCTTCTCCATAATAACCACTAAATGTGGTAAGTATGGGAGATTTTTAAGGTTAACTCCCTAAACCTTTAAAAAGCAGGTGTTTTAGTTAATCCCGTAACGATCATCAAAAGTTTTGGGGAGAGTGAGAGCATGAAAAAGATTAGGCAGCCAATTATAGCTGTTTTAGGGCATGTTGATCACGGAAAGTGTTTATTGCCAAATGAGAAGGTTATAGTGCCCCAATATGGTCTAACCTCTCTAAGAGAACTATTTGAAAAAAGTTCTGAAGTTGTCACAAAAGACAATGAGAAAGAAATTAGGAAGTTAAAAATTGAAGTCCCGGGCGTCTCTTCTGAAGGAATTCTCTCAAATATAAGATCGCAATATGTGTGGAAAATTCATCACAAAGGGAGGATTATCAAAGTACTTCTTAAAAACTGGCATCCGGTCTCTGTTACTCCAGAACATCCATTTCTTACAAATAAAGGCTGGAAGAGTGCGGATCAACTTAGACCTGGTGATTATGTTGCAGTCCCAAGAAAGATAGAAGGAAATGAGAAGTTTGAGCATTTCATGGATTTTGTATACTCAAAGATTTCGGATGAGGAGTTAATAGCTAAGATTGAAGATAGTAAACTTGAGGAGATTAGACCATTTTTCAGAGGTCAGAGAGCATATAAAGTTGAGAGAAATGTATTCCGGGTTGAGGATCTAGCTGCGTTTGAGCTTTTTGATAATATTGAGAAGATAGCTTTTACCCCTAGGGTTCACAGATCTGGGAAACCACTTTATTACATAAAAGTTCCAAAGACCCTTGAAGAGTGGAAGCCAATTTTTTACTTTGCTGGTGTCATGTTTGGTGATGGGAGTACTGCGAAGATTGCTAACAACGATGTTGAAGTATATGAGAGGCTCAAGAAACTTGAAAAACTTGGAGTTGAGGTAGCTAGGATCAAAAGAAGGACTTCTTACGAACTAGAGCTTAAAAAAGGTGGCAATGCTATTCTTAGGCTATTAAAAAGACTTTTTGACTACCCTGATTGTAAAAAGGCCCATTCACTTAGAATTCCAAATGTACTCTTTATAGCTCCTAAAACTCTTGTAGCTGAGTTTTTAAGAGGATACTTTGATGCAGATGGGTATGCAAACAAAAAGGATGCAAGGATAGAAGTGTTAAGTGCATCGAAGGAGCTAATAGAAGGTCTCTCTCTTGTTCTCTTGAGATTTGGTATTTTCTCCAAGATTTATGAGGTGAACAAAGATTATAATGAGAGCAAGAAAACATACTACCTCTTAGTAATTTCTGGAAGAAGGAATTTAATTGGCTTTAAGAACTGGATTGGATTTTCGATTAAAGATAAACAAAAGAGGCTTGATGAAATAATTGAGAAAAGCAAAAAAAGTGAGGCTTATCCAATTCAAGAGGAACTCAGAAGGCTTAGGTTGTTGTTTGGGTTTACAAAAACCGAGCTAAATAGGGCCGTTCCGTACTATGCAAAGTATGAAAGTTCTCAATTGCCAAGTTACGAGATCCTCAAAAGGATTTTTGAAACCCTTAGGAAGGGTTCCAAGAATCTAGATGCCAAAATAGCAACTCTTGAAGGTTCTAAAAAGGATCATAATTATTTGAGAGCTTTTGAAGCAGAGGGGCTGATTGAAGATGGTAAACTAACTGAATTAGGAAGAGAGCTTATAGAAGTTTGGAAAAATAAGGAGTTTGACTCCAAAGATGTCGACTATATTGAAAACCTTGTAGAATCACTTGTTTTTGTCCCGGTTAACGCTATTGAGGAAGTTGAGTATGAGGGCTATGTTTATGATCTAACAACAGATACAGGAAATTTTGTTGCCAATGGGATAATAGTTCACAACACAACGATGCTTGACCGTATACGTAATACCCGCGTAGCGGAGAAAGAAGCGGGTGGGATTACCCAGCACATAGGTGCTACTGAAGTTCCCATTGAGGTAGTTAAGGAACTAGCGGGACCTCTTCTGAGCCTTTGGAAAGGTGAGATCAAGCTTCCAGGCCTGCTTTTTATTGACACTCCCGGTCACGAGGCCTTCACAAGTTTAAGAGCAAGAGGAGGAAGCTTGGCGGATTTGGCAATTCTTATTATAGATGTGAATGAAGGTTTTCAACCACAAACTTTGGAAAGCATAGAGATCTTGAGGAAGTACAAAACCCCCTTTGTTGTAGCTGCAAATAAGATCGATCGTATAAAAGGATGGAAAGTAGTAGAGAATGAACCTTTTTTAGTCAATATCAAAAAACAAGATCAAAGGGCCCAACAGGAGCTTGAGACAAAACTTTGGGAGTTAATAGGTAAGTTCTATGAGCTTGGTTTCCAAGCCAATAGGTTCGATCGTGTTCAGGATTTCAGGAGGGAACTCGCGATAATACCAATTTCAGCGAAGTATGGTATTGGGGTTCCAGAATTATTAGTCCTCATTTCGGGGTTGGCTCAAAAATATCTGGAGGAGAAGCTCAAGATAGAGGTAGAGGGGCCTGCAAGAGGGACCATACTTGAAGTTAGAGAAGAAATAGGCTTTGGAACAACAATAGATGTTATAATCTACGATGGGACCCTAAGGAAAGATGACACTATAGTAGTTGGTGGAAAAGAGAAGGCCATAGTCACGAAGATAAGGGCTCTTCTTAAGCCTAAGCCTCTTGATGAGATAAGAGATCCAAGATACAGGTTTGACCATGTGGATGAAGTTTCAGCATCAGCGGGTATTAAAATAGCAGCACCCGATCTGGAAGAGGCCCTTGCAGGTTCTCCTGTGATTGCAGTGAGAGATGAGGAAGAGTTGGAAAGGGCCAGAAGAGAGATTCTTGAACAGATAAAGAGTGTTATCATGAGCACAGATAAAGTGGGAGTTATAGTAAAGGCGGATACAATTGGGAGCCTAGAGGCCCTAAGTAAGGAGCTTCATGAAAAGAATATTTCCATTAGAAAAGCGGATGTAGGGAACATCAGCAAAACCGATGTTATGGAGGCTCTTAGTGTAAAAGAAGAGGAACCATTCTATGGTGTGGTTATTGGATTCAATGTGAAAGTTAATGAAGATGCGGAAGAAGTTGCAAAAGCGAAAAAGATTCCGATTTTTGTGGACAACATTATTTACAAACTAATTGAGGATTACGAGGCATGGGTAAAGGGAGAAGAAGAGAAGAAAAGGAAGGGGATACTGGCTCAAACTAAGTTCCCCGGTGTTATTAAACTCTTCCCCGATGAACGGTATGTTTTTAGGAGAAGCCATCCAGCTATAGTGGGAATAGAGGTTATAGAAGGGAGAATAAAGCCTGGATATCCGCTAATAAAGCAGAATGGTGGGAGAGTTGGTGTAATAAAATCGATTAAATCTAAAGAAGATTTTCTTCAAGAAGCAAAAAGAGGGGATCAGGTCGCTGTGGCAATTGATGGGGCTATGGTTGGGAGACATATACATCCGGGGGAAATCCTTTATGTGGATATAAGCAAAGATGATGTAATAAAGCTTGTGAAAGAGCTCAGAGACATGCTGGATGAGACGGATATAAGGGCGCTAAAGAAAACTGCACAAGTTAAGGCCCAGAAGGATCCTTTCTGGAAGGCCCTTTAATCTCCTAATTTTGGTGATCGACATGGAGGTTTACCATCTTTACAGTGGGGGGAAAGACTCTTCACTGGCGGCATATATTTTGAAAAGACTGGGTTATGAAGTTAAACTGGTTACTGTTAATTTTGGACTCCTTGACAGCTGGAAATATGCTAGAGAAACTGCACAAAGCCTTGGGTTTGAGCATGAGGTGTTTTTCTTAGACAGAAAAATCCTTGAAAAAGCTACTGAAATGTGTATCAATGATAAACATCCAAACAATGCCATCCAATTTATTCATGAAATGGCATTGGAGGAGATTGCCAGACGTGAGGACGTAGAAAGAGTAAGTGATGGAACTAGAAGAGATGATAGAGTTCCATTACTGGATCAGAGGAAAACAAGAAGTCTTGAGGATAGATTCAACGTTCAGTACATACGGCCACTTTTAGGCCTTGGATATAAGACAATAAGAGAACTTACGGATAGACTTTTCATAATTGAACTCAAAGAGAGTGAAAAGCTTGAAAAATCTGACTATGAAGTGGAAATCAGGTATCTCTTAAGAGAGAAAGGTATAGACCCACTTACAATTTTCCCAAAGAGACATTTGCAGTCAAGAGTACTGGGATGGAAAAAAGAAAAGGCTCACTTGTGAGCAAAGATCGCTGTTACTTTTTCTCCCTCTATCTTATCTATTCTCACAAAGCCAAAACGCTCGAACTGGACTATGTCGTCAACTTTTAGATCTGCATCGGTTTCAAGCAGGCCTTTTCTAACTACGAGCTCATCTCCTTCTGGTATTAAAACTTCACATGGTTTTCCTTCTGGAACCCAGTGGATCATTCTCCACTTGTTTTCTCTGGCTTTTTCGTATTCAATACTATCAAATTCCACCACAATTCCTTCTTCACTAACTTCTAGGATTTTTACATTGAAGAGGTCCTTAAGTCTAACATATTCGTTGCTCTTGAGGAGTTCGAGATCGTCTTTTGATACATATACTGGTTTTCCAGGAGTGAATTTAAGCTTTCTAACACCTCTTTCGGGATGGTCGGGATGGAGAGGTACTTCTGCTATGAACTCTTCGTTGTAACCCTTAATCTCCATTGGTATTGGATCGGCAACAAAGAAGTACCTGTTGGCAATAGGTTCGATTAGTCTTCTGTTTATCGCCGCTAAGTTGTCCCAGCTTATGGTTGTGTCGCTCTTTTTGAGGCCAATTTCAATTATTAGTTCTCTAATAGCCTCTGATTGGATACCTCTTCTTTTTAGAGCTCTAATAGTTCCGAGTCTTGGATCATCCCATCCTAAGTATTTGCCCTCTTCTATTCCTTTTCTTGTTTTTGACTTGCTTAAGATAACTCCTTCAATTGAGAGCCTCCCATGGTGAACTGTTTGTGGATATTCCCATTCAAAATACTCGTATACATACCTTTGCTTTGTCTCGTTTTCTGCATGTTCTTGCCCTCTGAAGATGTGAGTAACACCAAGCTCATGATCGTCTATAGCAGAAGCGAAGTTATAGAGGGGCCATACATGGTATTTGTCTCCTGTTCTTGGGTGATTGGGATTATTAATAATTCTAAGTGCTGGCCAATCTCTTACTGCTGGATTTGGATGAGTTAGATCGGTTTTTATTCTTACGACAGCCTCTCCTTCCTTATACTCGCCATTGATCATCTTCTTCCATTCTTGAAGCTGGATTTCTGGGGGTAGGTCTCTATGGGGGCATGCTTTTCCTTCATCTCTAAGCTTCCTGAAATTCTCTGGTTTGCACGTGCATACGTAGGCTTTTCCCATCGCAAGCAGTTTTTCGGCATAGGAATAATAAATCTCCAGCCTGTCACTTGCCATGTGAATTTCATCTATCTGGAAACCTAACCATTTTAGATCCTCAATAATCCAGTCGTAAAAGATTGGCTCGGGTCTTTTCACTTTGGGGTCAGTATCATCAAATCTCAGGATAAATTTTCCACCATAAATTCTAGCGTATTCATGGCTTAGAATTGCAGCTCTAGCATTTCCTAAATGAAATGCACCATCAGGATTCGGGGCAAATCTTGTGATGACTTTTCCTTTTTCTGCCTTAGGTAAGGGGGGAAGACCTTTCTTTTCTTCCCTTTTCTCCTCCTTCTTTTCGAAGAATTCGGGATAGATTTCATTTAACTTGAGTTTTTGATCTTCAATACTCATAAAATTGACTTCTTGGACTATATCATTGACAAGAGGAATTATTTCTTTGGCTTTTGGCCTTAGTTCCGGGTTCTCACCAAGTAGTTTCCCTATAACTGCTTTGGAATTGGCTTTTCCATCATGCTGGATAGCATTGATGAGCGCATATTTGAGTATCGTCTCCCTTATCTCCATTTTTCTTCACCATAGGGAGAAGGCAGGGTTAAGTTATAAACCTTGTGCGAGGTTCATTAAAAAGAATTTTAAATCACTACACTTATTGTTTTTGGTGTTGCCAATGAACAAAGTGGAGAGAACACTGGTAATCATAAAGCCTGATGCTGTTGTTAGAGGACTTATAGGTGAAATTATCAGTAGATTTGAGAAGCGAGGTCTTAAAATAGTTGGGATAAAGATGATACACATTGATAGAGAATTGGCCGAAAAACACTATGAGGAGCATAAGGGAAAGCCCTTCTTTGAGCCTTTGATAGATTACATAACAAAAGCCCCAAGTGTGGTAATGGTCGTAGAGGGAAGATATGCAATTAGTGTGGTAAGAAAGATGTGTGGTGCAACCGATCCAAAGGACGCAGAACCAGGAACAATTAGAGGTGACTATGGTCTTGATGTAGGGGATGCAATATACAATGTTATTCATGCCTCTGATAGCGAAGAAACTGCCAAGAGAGAAATAGCACTATATTTCAAGGACGAGGAGCTCTTTGAGTATTGCAAAGCCGCAGACTGGTTCTATCACTCTCACTGGAACAAAGAAAAAGGTGAATACTTGGACTCAACAAAGTGTTTGAAACTTTGAACATTTTCTTTCTCCTCAATTGTTAAAAGGTCTTACGTGTTATTCTTTTCTAGGTGTTTAATATGTGTGATATTCTCGTTGCGACCCCCAAAGTGACTAGAGATAATATAATGCTGGTTGCTAAGAACAGTGATAGAGATCCAAATGAGGCTCAAATTCTTGAGGTTATTCCAAGACAAAAACCCGAAGAGAAGAGTGTTAGGTTAACGTATGTTGAGTTTCCTCAAGTTAGGGAAACCTATGCGGTAATTCTCTCGCGTCCCTGGTGGATCTGGGGAGCCGAAATGGGCGTTAACGAGTTTAACCTTGCCATTGGGAACACAGCGGTTTTCACTAAAGAAAAAATCCCGGAAAAAGGTATCTTGGGAATGGACATGATAAGACTTGCCTTGGAAAGAACAAAGACTGCAAAGGAAGCTATAGAATTCATAATTAATATAATCGAGAGCTATGCCCAGGGAGGAAATGGGAGTTATGAGCACAAAATGCTTTACAGCAACTCATTTATAGTTGCAGATCCAAAAGAGGCTTGGGTTTTAGAAACAGCAGGTAAAAATTGGGTTGCAAAGAAAATTGAGAGCGTATACTCCATTTCAAACGCCCTAACTATTGAAGACGATTGGGATTTAGCCTCGGAGAGTGTTGAGAGGCTTGCTAAAAAATCAAATTTCAGCTTTGCAAGGTATTTTTCTGATTGGTTCTACACCCATTTTGCCCACGGAAAGGATAGAAGGGCTTTTACCTACAGGAAGCTTAAGGAGAATGAAGGGAAAATAACGCTTGAATATATGATGGAAATCTTAAGATCTCACAGTTTTGAGTCTTACTCTCCAGAAAAAGGCTCCATGAAAGACATATGTATGCACTACGGTGGATTAACAAGGCCTTCGCAAACGGCATCTTCTCAAATATCAGAGCTTGGAAAAGGCATGCACTGGTTTACCGGAACTTCACTCCCATGTTTGAGCATCTTTAAGCCGATATTTTTTGAGACACCTCTCGAGTTAGGAGAAAAGCCCACAAACAAATATAATCCAAACAGTTACTGGTGGCGCATGGAGAGGTTTCACAGAGTTTTCCAGACAAACTATAGGGAATACATAAGAGAATTCTCAAAACAAAGAGATGAACTTCAGAGGGAGATAATAGAGAGAGCTAGAAGACTGCAAAAGAAGAGAGAGTTAGTAAAATGGGCCTTTGAATTGGAAAAAGAGTTCGTGGAGAAATGGGAGAAGTTAATTGTTCCTGGCAGGTTACCTTTCTTGTACGGTATGAAATGGAGAAAAGTTAATGAGAGTGCACGATTGAGATAAGTTTTTAACCTCTTTCCATTTTCTCTTTTCTGGTGCTTGGAATGGACGGAATGCTTGAGATATTTTTGCTCTCTTTGGTACCAACATTTGAGGGAAGATATGCAATAGTTTATGGCATTGGTAGGGGCTATTCTATTCCTGGCACTTTGATAATGGCATCTCTTGGGATTTTAGTTCTTTCTCTTGTACTCCCCATTGTGCTTCCGGTTATAGATTGGGTTATGCTTAAGCTTGAGGGTACCTCTTTGAGGAAATTTGCAGAGCTCTATTTGAGGTATATAGGGCGAGTAAGGAGAAAAGCCCATCCCTATGTGGAGAGATGGGGATTCTTGGGCCTTGTAGTGTTCGTTGCAATTCCTCTTCCGGGAACTGGGGTATGGACCGGAAGTTTAGCTGCATATATCTTTGGAATAGAAAAAAGGGAAGCAATCTTGGCTTTGATCATTGGTGGGCTTTTGAGTATTGTGATAACTCTACTTCCAAGTTTAGGCTTGGTAAAAATAATTTAGAAAGAAGAGACTTTACTTTGTGGCTTTTGTTATCCCTACGTTTTTCACGAGAACATAGGGTGTAAACACGGGGGTAGTAACTTCCCACCAGTGGACATGATAGAGATCTTTTCCTAATGCTGCAATGTTCTCCAATATGTGCTGGAAGTTGTCACTTACTCTTATGTTCCTTATGGGCTTAACAATTTCACCGTTTTCAATTAAAAATGCTCCATCCCTTGGTATTGTTGAGAAATCTCCGGTAACGTAGTTCTGGAATCTTGTGTACCATACGTTGGTAATATAGATACCGTGCTTAACTTCGCCAAATATTTCATCTTTTGAGTAATCACCTGCTTCGAGGTAAATATTCCACGCTTCGGGCATTAGTAAACCAGCGTTTGCTGTAGTTTCGGTCTTGTACTTTCTTGCAAAGCTTGTATTTAGGAGATATGTTTTTAGGATCCCATTCTCGATTATCTTTGTTTCTCTTGTGGGAACTCCCTCATCATCGAATTTTCTCGTTCCGTAAGCATTGGGCATGTTTCCAACATCCTTGAGACTGACTTTCTCATTTGCAACTTTTTGCCCCAGCTTACCCACTAAGAAGCTAAAACCAGCTTCGACGGTAAATGCGGAGGTCATGAAACTCATATAGCTGAGAAGGTTAGCAAAGGCTAACGGGTCAAAGACAACGTCAAAAGTTCCTGCTTCCCCTTGTATTGGATTGGTAGCAAGTTTGGCTATTTCTCCCGCTTTTCTTCCAGCACTTTCTGGGTCAAACTCTTTGAGAATTCTTACGGAGTTTGTCCCATGCCCGCTTTCTTCGTCACCTATGAATGCCCTAACGCTTATCTCTATTCCTGTCCCTGCGTCAAAAGCCTCAACACCGTTGCTTGTGGTAAGGTAGAGCTTGTTATGGTCTGTGTAAAGAACTCCTGCAACCCTTTCAGCGCCTTCCTCAAGCGCAGCGTTTATTGCAACCTCTACGTACTCATTTGGCTCGTCTAATTCTACTATTGCTTTATCAAATGTCTCTGGAATATCTTTATACTTAAATGGGCCTTCTGCTATACCATAATAGTCTTCTTTAGGAGCAAGGTTTTTAACACTCTTCATCAGCATCTGCAGAGTCTTTTCTATTGTGTTCTCATCTAGGGCAGCTAGTGTTGTTGAAGCAACCCTCTTCTCATATTCAGCAAAGAGCTCGACCTTTTGGGTGTGCCAGTTCTTTGCAACTATTATCTCATTGTTGGCAAATCTCACCTGTCTTCTGTTTTGTTCATGGGCCAATACAACGACATCACCAAAACCAAGTTCTTTTGCCTTTTTCAGGATTAATTCGTTAACTTCGAACATCATTTTCACCTCCTCAAAACGACCTCCCTAAGTCTCGCAGGTGCTCCACCCATCCATACTGGAACTCCCTGTCCAGGTTCGCCTTTACCACATGTACCAGGGTAGAATTCAATTTCTTTTCCAACGGCATCGACACTGCTCCAGAGGCCTTTGGTGGTTATTTCAAGAATTGGTTTTCTTACGGGATGCTTTATTTCGCCGTTTTCAATGAGGTATGCCTCTCTTCCAATGTATCTCTGCTGAAATCTTCTGTCATCAATGTTCCATTCGTTAAAGCTTACCATGTAAACACCCAACTTCACGTCTTCAATGAGTTCTTCGAAAGAATGATCTCCGGGAGCGAGGTATGTATTTGCCATTCTTACTATGGGCTCGCGGTTGTAGTTTAAGGCACGAGCTGCTGCGTTTGATTTTAGGTCTAAATAAGAGGCGTATTCCCTGTTCATTAGGAACTCGTTGATTATACCATTCCTTATCAAGTACCTTGGTCTTGCCTTGACACCTTCATCGTCGTAGAGATAGAATCCCCAGCTGTTTGGAACAGTGGGATCTTCAACAACTGTCACCACTTCACTTCCAATCCTCTCTCCAAGCATTTCTGGTTTAACAAAGCTCTCTCCCGCTTGAGCAGCTTCTCTTCCCATTATTCTATCGAGTTCATATGGATGCCCAACGCTCTCATGAACAGCTATTCCAGCTACTTCGGGACTTATTACGACATCAACCTTTCCTTCTGGTGGTTTTTGTCCCTCTTTTATTAGTTTTTGGAGAGCTTTAACATCTTTGGCAGCCCATTCCCATGGTTGATCCTTCTCAATAAGTTCAAGACCTCCAGAAAAGGCCCTTTGAACGAAAGGAGCCTGTTCCATTTGTCCCTCCTCAAAGACAACGAGGTTATATGTTACGGAAACTCTTGGGATAAGACTCTCAACCAAGGCCCCTTCATTGTTCATAAAAATCTTATGCCACATGAAATCTCCATACCTTAAAAAGCGCATTGGCGTGGTCACACCAGTTTCTTTTACTTTTTCTTCAATAAGTTTCAAATAATCCATCTTTTCCTCAGCGCTGATGTCTCTAAAGTCCTTTTTCATTTTCACTTCATAGGAGACTTGGTGAAAGCTCTCCTCACTGAACTGAATTGGCTTGTTTCTTATTTTTGCGGCAGCTTTTGCAAGCTTCACAGCTTTTTTCACGGCTTCGCTTACGCTTTCTTTCGTTAACACGTTTGTGGAGGCAAACCCCATTCCGCCGTCTACAAGAACTCTGATCCCAATTCCCCTGTCGGCCAGAATTCCAAGCCCTTCAGGATTGCCATTTTTCATGATGATTTCAGTCCCATTTTTCTCCTCAAACCTTGCCTCAGCATAGCTGGCCTCCATTTCCTGGGCCTTCTCAATGGCAAACTCAACAAGCTCATGCATGTACATCACCTCGAATTAATGCATATTAAAGTCCTTCTTTGAAGTATAAAATCGTTTCGTTTCGATGACTGTTGAAGCGAGGATAATTGTCTTTTTATTTGAAACTATATCCTTTAGATAAGGGACGGAGTCTATTTTAAAAGAAGAGAAAAAGAAAAATTTGCTCAAATCTCCCCTGCCAACCATAGTAGTACTCCTTTCAGGAATGGCCAGTTACTATCTATGTATCTTCCATAGTAATCATCGCTGATTGCTTTGCTTGATCCATACGCCACGATTCTTCCGTTTCCAACTTCAACAGCAGCTGCTACGATTGGTTTTGAGCCTTTTTCTTTTGAAATCTCGTTATTTTCACCCTCAGCGTAGGAAGTTTCATATCCTCTAATGAGCCATACCGCGTTTCCGCTCACATCTAAGGTGTCGCCATTATAATAGAGTTGAGAGCTCTCGTTGAGGAATTTCATTGCTGGATGGTTAAGATTGAATTCACCTACTAGTGGGAAGTAGGGTCTACCTGTATTTCTTTCATCATCCATAAGTTCATCATCGTTGAATCTGATACCAAACTCCTCAGTAACCTTGTTGAGGCTTCTGTAATAAACGAAGGCGTACCAATCACCGGTAATAAGTAATCCTCCTCCATTTTCAACCCACTCTTTGATTGCTTGGGCTTCTTCGTCCGTAATATCCGATTTTGGATTTGTGATGATTAGCACATTATAGTAGGAGAGAGTTTCAGGTGTTAACTTCTCATTGTTCACATCCACCATCCATCCTAGCTCATCTTCCATTTTAGTTATTAGTGTTTGAAGTCTTTGGTCATTATAGTACTGTCCGTGGCTCGAGTCAACAAGGACTCTCACTAAAGAGATTTGGGTCTGGTTTTCGGGTGATTCTTTAGCTCTAATAAGGGTTTCATTGAGAATAGGCATTATTTCATTTATTCTGTTAATGGTTTCTCTTGTCAATAAGAATGCGTTTCGTATATATGACATCAGGGGGTAGGGATACAAGGGTCTTATGTACCTGCCTTTGAGTTCTAGGTATTCTGAGTAATATCCTTCTATAAGCGGGATGTTAGTATCTATAGCTCCTATCTTGTCTTCGAGCGGCCCAAGATCAACCCCATATTCTTTTAACTCTGAAATGATCTCTAAATATGAGGAATATTTCTCATCTAATTGAGGTTTGAGATAGGTGACGTATCTAATATCATAGAATGCTGTGAGTCTGTTCATTATATCCATTGGGCGTTCAACCACTTTTATAGTTGAGTACTTAGTGTCATAATCTCCTAGTTCGGCTTTTATCTCATAAACTCCAGTCTTTGTAGGTTTCCAAATGTAGGTGATGTTCTTGGCTTCTCCAGCTGCCAATTCTACTGTGGTATTGAGCACTAGTTTTTTGTTTATTGATAGTAAAAGGGTTACATTCTCGCCAAATCCTCCATTGTTTTCAGTCTTTACAACAATAGTCACATCTTCATTTGGATGTGCGTAAGTTGGTGTATCGATTTCATTTATCTTTATTGAGGGAATATATTCCTTTATATCTCCCGCGTTTCTTGGTTCAAGTTTAAAGTTGCCAAAGGAGTAATAAAGCACTCCAATTATGTAGTCCAGTTTTTGCCCTTTAGATGGATAGTATCCATAGATTAGGTCATCAACCATTAAAGATCCGCTACCGTCATCAACGTACCATTCCCCATACTTGTTGGCCTCTTTAGTCACCACAACGTTTTCCACTTTAACCAGCACACCTTCCCACTGCTCTCGAGAAACCTCGCTCGTTGGAAGCACCACAGGGTCTGGAACAGTGGCAGTTCCAAGAACACTCACATAATTACCATAGTCTTTATCTACGGAAAGTTCAGTGAGCCCGTAGTATTCCTTTACATAACCCTTAACTTCGACGTAACTTCCGATAGTCAGATCATTGGGCATTGAATAATCGGCAAGATACACATAGACACCGTTCCAAGGGCCAGTACCATTCTGTATGAAGAAACTCTTAGTCCCATCGACGGCCGTAACCACTCCCCTCGTAATCACGGTCTGTCCTGCATAAGGTGAATCACCACTTGGGTCAGTTGTATACTGAATATCATGTATGGGGACGTATGGAGTTGCAGCATTGGCTGGAGCTACTAAGAGAAGACTTAAAAATAAAATACCAACTAAAACTAGTGCTCGCTTCTTCATGAAACCACCACATAAAAAAATGGTCTTGAAGGTTATTAATTTTTCTTTGATGAGCAATAACGTACTACGTAGTGCAAAGTATTTCTATAGTAAAATTTAATTGTGATTAACGTTGAATATTAGGTGGTGAGAGCATGCCAATCACGACTAAAACCGGGGATAAAGGAACAACGGGAATTTTTACGGGAGATAGAATAGCCAAGTTCTCACCCATAATTGAGGCTAACGGCACCATAG
>Ga0190363_1000485_pt1 | contig 23315 bp, 23 predicted proteins | sample 48721867_MG_FD_161272 | JGI IMG/M metagenome (GOLD analysis project Ga0190363, IMG submission 161272) | Hydrothermal vent microbial mat bacterial communities from Southern Trench, Guaymas Basin, Mexico - 4872-18-6-7_MG | ecosystem: Environmental > Aquatic > Marine > Hydrothermal vents >... | reverse complement strand
AAACTATGTTCGACGCCAATCATTCTTCAAAAATTGTTTTAGATGGAATGCTGGCATAGATGAGCTATACAACAGTTTTAAAAGGATCCTCGGCTCAGCGGTAACGCAGGAAATAATTAGGAAGAACGATGAGGCATGGAAAAGCTTCTTCAAGCTAAAAAGAATGCTTAGAAATGGTAGGCTTCCACAAAATATTAAGAAGATTGGGCCGCCGGGATACTGGAAGGATAGAAATAGCGGTAGGAAGAGGTTGATGACCGTATTGAGATGCAATACATATAAAATTATCGAAGAAAATGGGAGAAGATATCTAATTATATTGCCAAGAAGGCTTGGGCTAAAGATTAGGGTTGCCGGAAGCTTCAGATGGCATGGTAAACAGGGTAGGCTGGAAATATATTATGATGAGCTGGAGGGGGGATGGTATGGCCGTCAATCAATAACAATTATTATTCAGCCAAAACATACCACCTCCCCTAGAAGGGCCTTCGTAGACCTAGGCGTCATCAACATAATTACATCGTGGATTGAGGGTGATTTGGAGCCGATAGCATTTAGTGGTAGACCGTTGTTGGCTGACTGGTATTACTGAAGCAATAAGATATCATATTATCAGAGCATCGCTAAGAAGGTTAATGGTAAGGATACTACGAGGAGGATTAAAAAGCTTTATTGTAAACGTAAGCGTAGGTTTAGGGATAGGATAAATAAGATTGTGAAGAAGTTTATAGATATATGTGTATCAAAAGATGTTTCAGAGATTGTATGTGGAGACCTTAGGGGTATCAGGGATAAATGTGGGAAGGGTAGTGGCTCAAAGAAGAAAAATAAGATTATAAATAATTTCTGGAGCCATCGATACATTACTAATAGGATTAAGATTACTGCTGAAAACCATGGTATAAAGGTAAGATTGATTGACGAAAGATATACATCGAGCATATGTCCAATATGCGGTGTAAGGGGTAGGAGAATGTATAGAGGACTATTTTACTGCCAAAGATGTGGTAGAGAGATGAATGCAGACGTAGTCGGAACACTGAACATTGCAAGGAAGTGTGGTGTAAAAATACCTAAAAATATAAGGCTGCATCCAAAATCCATAAAAATAAAAGAAATAATGATACATAGGAACAATAATCCCAAGAAGGGATAACTGGGTGCAGACCCACCCCTCCAATCTGCATATAGGCTTAACCTATATGTGGATTGGAAAAATTATTAAATGGTCTTTTCATTATGAAAAACAATATATGGAAGTAGAATATTATTTCATTGATGTCAATGTATCGTAAAATATTTGTTTTCATAATAATATTGCTTATAATATTTCAGTTTCAAAATACATGTGGACAGACACTGATATATCATATAGTGAAGCTTCATGTGGTAGATTATGTGGAGAAAGATGGAAGTATGCATATAACCTATAATATTACTGTAAAAGTTGATTCAGGTGCTATTAGAAGATATCTTTCGGTCGGAATATTTGGTCCGGATTTTGATGTTATTGAGACAAGAGAGATAGAGACTGGGGCGCTCATAAGCTACGAAAAGCGAGTATCTGAGAACGAGTATTATGTATATCTTACGCCAAGTAAGCCTATCTATAGTGGTGAATCTAGAACTTTTTTACTCAAAATAATTCTTAGACGCCATATATATGAGGATGAGGAAAATCCGGATAATGCTGGTTTCATATTAAAATTTTATCCATGGAAGCTATCTTCTGGAGAATATACTGTTACAAAGGAATTTAAAATAAAGATAATTTTACCAGAGGGAGTAAATAAAGGTGAGGTGAAAAATTATCCAAACTATGATAACATATTTATCGAAAATAATAGGATTGTATTATATTGGGAGAGATATGATTTAAAAGATGTATTTGAGATAGGAGTATCATTTCCTAAAAAATATGTTGAAAACGTTGTTCAACCAGAACAACCAGATATATGGGATCAAATAATAAATTTTATAGTTGGATTAGGGGGATTCGGATGCTGTACAATTTTCTTTATAGTATTCATAATTATATCTATAGTTATTTCTCAGTTGAGAGGTAAGTCAAGTTATGTTTCACCAAGATTCGCTATAGAGGGATTAGGGCCTAGAAAAGGTTTAACTGCCGTTGAAGCAGCATATCTATTAGAGTTACCCTATGAAAAAGTTTTGACAATGATATTGTTTAGTACGTTAAAGAAGGGTGTTGTAAGAATAAAGTCTGCTGCACCATTATTATTAGAGAAGGTTGAATCAAAGGTGCGGCTTAGATACTATGAGAGAAGGTTTTTAAAATGTATTAAAGAGGATGGAAGTTTAGATAAAAACTGTCTTGCAAATACGCTTATGTTAATAGATAGAACTTTAAGTAGAAAGCTGAGAGGATATTCATATATTGAAACAAAGAAATACTATGAAAATATCGTGAAAAGGGCCTGGGATCAAGTTAAAAGGGCTGGTACACCTGACTTAGCATTTAAAAAATTTGATGAAAATATCGATTGGCTTATGCTTGATCCCAAGTTTAGGGAGAAGAGCGAAGAAATATATCCAACAATAATCTATATGCCACCTCAGTACTGGTATTGGAATCTGCCTACAACTCGTGGACATGGTGGAGAACCAGTAAATATTGTAGATGTTGCGGATAATATAGCGACTACGCTTGAACAGACATCTGCAGCTATAGCTAATACTATAGTGGATGTAGCAGATAAGATAACTAGAACGATTACTGGGAGTAAGGGAGGTGAATCAAAACCGGTTTTCAGAACCTCCAGCTGTGCTTGTGCATGTGTGTCATGTGCATGTGCTTGTGCATGTGTGTCATGTGCATGTGCTTGTGCATCCGGTGGAGCAGGATAGTCTAATATACTATAACTAGATAATTTCTTTTTAAAAGTTTTCTAGAATCTATTTTCTTAAACAAATATATGTTAAATCCGGCTAACTTTAAATCTTTTTTAAATTCCCTGCCTCTATAAAGGTGGTAGAATCTATATATTTTTCTCCCCTTTCTTCTCCATGGAATATATATGTCTCCAAACTCCCATCTATATTTAAGTTTATGTATAAATGTTTTCAATAAAAGTTTTGGCTGAAAAATTGTCCATACCGTTATTATGGCAAAATGCTTATATATTAAAACTCTTCGGCATTCTGATAAAAATTTGATTCTACTACTTCTTTTCGGAATATTGTGAAGTACAGCTATGCATATTATTCCACTAAAAATATTATTTCTAAATGGAAGCATTCTGCCATCGGCATTTACAAGATCTAAGAAGACTTTCACATTAAAATCTACTTTTTCTAAATATTTTTTAAGCATATTTATGGATGCATCTACACCAACTACATTTATTTTTCTTTCTAATAGAAAATAAGAGTGTCTTCCATTACCACATCCAATGTCTAGAATCCTTTTCCCATCAATATATTTCAAAATAATATCCTTTACTTCACTCCATGGACGAGATCTCCAATGGGTGTATCCTTCAGCTATCTGGTTAAATGCATCTAAAACATATTTTTTAAATACATTCACAAAAATCACATATCTAAAGTATAGTTATGATATAATTTTGCTGGGACACCTGTTTTCACATATTTCCACTATTTCTTTCGCTTGATTAAACGCTTTATCTTTTTCAAATTCTACTAAAATTATTATTAGAAAATATTTTCTCTTACTGCAAATCCATTTTAGTCCGAGAAAGGTTACAGATCTTTTAACCAAACTTCTTTTAACATATTCTATAATTAGAGATATTACGCCGAACCTGAGTATCTCGGGGACCGATATTACAACTCTATTTCTGTTATTAAAAGAAACTATAATCGTGTGTGACGGAAAGCTCGATTTTTCTTTCTCAATTTTCTTAATAACTTCTTTTTCTACAACCGCCATTAAGTTCCCTCTATCTATATTTTATAGAGTCTCTCTAAGATAAAATTAATCATTTCTTATCGGTATGCATCCTTCAACTAATCCGTACTACATCTCGAAGATAAACTAGAATCTTATGCTTATCTACATCATGATAGGCTAAATTCATATACCTTATCTTTCAATTGAAAATCCTACTTTCATTTTCTTTACTCTTATATAGTAACTCGAATGTTGCTAAATATATTTTCGCCATCTTTAAGCTCGACGAAAACCAATATACCTGAGTCTTATCAGTTTATTCTAATACTTTATCTAAAATATCTACAAGACTTTTAATTGCATCCTTTTCTTATGAATATTTTTCATAATCTATTCCTTTCTATTGGAATAATATTTTATCAATAGACATAGGTGAATCAATATATTCTCTTTCTATGTTTATAAACAATAATCAAATAAATTTAAAATATTATAGTTAAGTATAATATAATGGGATGAGATTTTGAATTACTTTCTCGGTCTAGATGTTGGGACTAAAAATATTAAGGCCATAATTATTTCAGATAAATGTGAGGTAGTTGAAAGATCCACTATACCAATATATGATTTAACAATAAAATTAAAGGAAAATTTTGTTGAAAGAAATCCTAGAGAACTTTGGATCCGTGTAAAAAATTGTTTAAATAAAATGAAATATGTAGGTAAAGTAAATGGCATATGTATAGATGCTACGAGCGGTACATTTACATCAATAGATAGAGATGGAAATCCGCTACACAACTTTATTATGTATAATGATAGAAGGGCTATAATGGAGGCGAAAATATTGAGGAAGAAAAGTAATGCAGCAAAAATGTTTGAAAAATATTTACCTATAACACCTGAAATGGTTTTACCAAAGCTTGTATGGCTTAAAAATAATTTTAGTGAATTTAAGAATATATATAAAATACTTCATGAGAGCGACTATTTCGTATATAAGCTTTCTGGGAATATCGTTACTTCTCCAAATATCGCTGGAAAATCAAGTGCATTACTAGATAAATTAGGATACTTAGAGGAAGCTTATAGAGATATGGGTATTGATATAAACATAATGCCAGAAATAAAAGGTATTGGTGAGATAATCGGATATGTTAATAAAGAAGCTTCTAGAGAAACCGGCTTACCTGAAGGAACACCCATAGTTAATGGTGTTACCGATGCAAGTGCAGGTGACATTACTTCCGGATCCATCAAATCTGGTCAGGCAAATGTAACAATCGGTACAACACTAACACTACATGCAGTTGTAAATAAATTGGTGCCCGATCTTAAGAAAAGATTTTATTATAAAGCATTTCTAAATAATCTATATCTTGCTGGAGGATTTACAAATGCAGGCACAACTTCTTTTGACGCTATCAGTAGATTGATAGGTATAAGTATTGAAGAACTTACAGATATGGCATTAAATGTCCCTATAGGTTCAGAAGGACTAATTGCATGTAGTGAATGGTATGGTGTAAGGGTTCCTAAATCATACCCTGGGTTAAAGGGGTTTTTCATAGGTCTAAGTGAGATAAACGCTAAACCCGGGCATCTTTTCAGAAGCCTCTTAGAAGCCTCATCATATACTCTTAAATTATTGCTAAATGCTGTTGAAAATACAACAAATGTTATTTTCAGAGATTTAAGGATAAGCGGTGGGGCGTCAAAAAACAATCTATTTATGCAGATAATCTCAGATGTAATTGGAAGAGAAGTAAAGGTTGTGGAGGAAAAGGATTCTGCATTAGGTTCAGCTATACTAGCCATGTCAAGTTGTTTGAGAAAAGGCATTGACGAAATTGTTTCAAAAATGGTAAAGATACGAGGGACATTTACGCCTAATATTGAAAATAATAAAAGATATGAAAAGTTATCTAAAAAATATGAAGAGATAGTGTTAAGTCTAAGTAAGATATTATAGTTTTTTCATTTTTTCTAAGATCTTCTTAGCATTAGGCCATTCTACATTATATATTCTCCTATTAATTCTAGGTATAAGAGCCATAAGAACTGATTGAATTGATAAATCGAGTCTTGTAATTATATTTCGCGTTAGAAAGCCTACGGCACCCTGTTTTTCACCAATACTACTTATATTAGTAATCCTAATAATTTCCTCTTCAGCTTCCCTAATTTCTCCACTAAATATTTTCTTCAAAACCGTTGGAGGAAATTCAAATGAACTACTGCCACCAATAGTCATTCCATATTCTCTATCAACTATAACACATATTTGTTGTTCAAGAAAACCTGTAATGGTTGCTGGAACCCTATAAAAGCCAGCCTCAATACCAATACCGTATTCTGCATTAAAATATTCTAAAGACTTTAATGCTCTTTCAATTCCACCAATAATTATCTGATTTAAAGACATCGGTTGCGGACCTATACTAGTCTTAACACTGATACTTTTCACAGAAATATTTTTACCGAAGATCTTGTTGAAAACAGTTTTTACAGCCAAAACTTTTACAGGGTTACTTGAACCAACACCTATAATCATGTATAAGATAAATGATAACAATAACTTAAATCTTATTTTATTATTATAACCTTGTTAATCAGATCTTTAAAATGTTCATCGCCAGTAGCTACTTTTGCGTTCACTAACTTTGCTGTAGCCAGTATTATATTAGCTGGATATATGCTATTTTAATTGGTGTAAATATATGCGTGTGTATGTTTCAATGGATCTTGAGGGTATGCCCTTCATTGTAAGCAGTAAACATCTAAGTGTTGGGAAACCATTATATGAGGAGGCTAAAAAATTGCTACCGAAATAGTATTAACAACTGTCAGGTCTTTAAGAGAGGAGGGAGTTGATGAAATATTGGTTTCAGATAGTCATGGACCAATGGTAAATATGAAGATTGAAGATTTACCAGAATATGTTGAATTAATTAGAAGTTTTCCCAGACCTATAAGTACGATGATCGATGTACAAGATAGTGATGCAGTAATATTTTTAGGGTATCATGCTAAGTCTAATACTCCGGGAGCATTCTTTGACCATACCTATAGTGGTGCCACACTACATTCAGTTAAAATCAATGGGATTGAGGTTAGCGAATATCTATTAAATACATATTATGCTGGACACTATGAAGTCCCTATAATATTAGTTGCGGGGGATGAAAAACTATTAAATGAAGTAAAAACGTATACTCCATGGGCTGAAAGAATAATGTTTAAAAAAGCTTATTCAAGATATTCGGCTAAAAGTTCCAGTCTAAAAATACTTAAAAACAAGATTGAACAATCTGTTAAAAAGCCATAATTAAGCTTAAAAATGGAGATGTAAAAACTTTGAAAACAAAATATCCTGTTGATCTTGAACTTACATTTAAGAGTACCAGATTTGCTGACATAGCTTCCCTTCTACCAGATTCGAAACGAGTAAACGGCATTACGATAAAATATATGGCTAAAGATATTATAGAAGCCTATAAAATACTTGAACTATTAGCTCTAGCATCTACGGGAGTTAGAAGTATAATATCAGCATAGTTCACCAGTTAAATGAAAGTTTTTATTAATAATATACTTATGGAATCCTAGCTAAATATGTTAAGATGATTTAAGTATATTTTAAAATAAAGGTTCCGAGTGAAGCCGACTATTTTCTTTAATACTAGACAATAAGAAAATATATAAAGTTATTTTCAGCCGGTTTGGTATATCTCATTAATCGAATCGTCACAGGCTCATCATCAATAATAATATGAATAACAAACCTATATTTCTATTTCTCCTATACGTATTCACCTAAAAAATTAGATTAAAGTAAATATGCTGAAATATATTATATGTTGTCAAATAATGAATAGATTAAATAGCAATTACTCTACTACTGTTTCACTTTATTCATGAGTTTTAATAGGTCCTTGGGATGTTTTATTTCGAGTCCAGTGAGTTTTCTTATAATGTTTCTTTTCGATAGAATTTCATTATCTCCAGTTACAAATATTGGGTTTTTCTCTTCTAATATACTAGCATAAGCTATGTGAAGTAGATCTAATGCTCTTAACTTCAACTTTTCAGCCAATAGCATTGACATTCGATACTCTAGAGGCATTCTAACTTTTTGATCTCCGAAGTAAAATGTTGTTAAATAAGTTTTAGATAGAAGCCTTAGATTGCAATCCTCCATTATAAAATGAACTATTGTATCTACTGTAGCATGTATAGTTTCTTTGGGCAAAACTAGATTAGAACATAATCTGGAAATAACAGAATATAGTTCAAATAATGTTATTGGAGAAATAAAAAAGTTAAGCTTTATATTAAACAACTTATTAGAAACCTTATACAATGGGTCTTCAGGCTTGTATCTAGCTATTATAACATTAGTATCTACATATAAGATATAAGATTTATTCACCTCTTCCCTCCCTCACAAGCTCGACGGCGGTCTTTTCATGAACTATCTTAAACGGCAGTCTTCCCCCCCTCCTTTCAGACCTAAAAATTTCTAAAATTTCTTCCTGAATCCTAGACTGAAATTTCTCAGCCATTTTATTCCCCAAAATTACAGACTCTAATAGCTCTTCGATGAGTAGCTTTAATGTAATGCCTTCTTTTATAGCTAAAATTTTAGCAGCTCTCCAAACCTCCTCTCTAACCCTAATACTAGTAACCTTATTTCTCATAAATTATCTAGATTTAAATACTACATGTAGTATTTAAATCTATCCACCGGCTATCGTTGTAAGGCTGAATCCATTTTTGATTACAATTAAGCACTATTAATTTCATGTAAAGTTGTTAATTGTAGTCTAAGATGCAATAGCAATGTCAACTTTTCGATTTTTCTTGGCGCGTTCTATTTTCAGTCCTTCTATAACATTCTGGATAAAATAAAAATTAAGCTAAATAGCTAGATTTTATTTTAGAATTTCAAGCAGATTTTTTAAGCATATTTCTACACATTTAAGTGGTGGATATTTATATGATTCTTGTTCAACTATATACCATTCTGTTTCACCAACTTTTTCACAGAGCTTTAAAATATTTTTCCAATCCACTTCACCATCTCCAATCAATGCATTTTTATCCTTAGACGAATATTCTTTTAAATGAATTGTTATAGCACGTCCAGGATAGCGTCTCAATATATCTATAATATCATTGTTACTTAGTCCTCCATGCATAGCATTACCAGTATCAAGCTGCATGATAACTTCAGAAACAGTATTTCTGAAGAATAGATCCCATCCAGTCTCACCATTAAATCTTTGAAACTCAACAGTATGATTATGATATCCTATACGTATACCATAGGTTTTCAGTTTCTCAGCTAGTTCATTAAAAATCTTAGCTGTCTTCAACCATGAATCCCTACTATTTCTCCAATCTTCAGGTAATCCAGGTACAATGAGATATTTGTTTCCCAAAACTCTATGAAATTCAACATTTTTATTAAAATTCTCTCCAAGAAGAGTATCTATACTAATATGTGCACCGGCAACCTTTAATCCTAAATCATCTAAAAGATCTCGAAGTTTATCAGCACTCCATCCATAGAATCCAGCAAACTCAACTCCTTCATAACCCATCTCAGCAACTTTTTCTAAAACATCCTTAAAATCTTTTCTACAATCTTCACGAACAGAATACAACTGTAAAGCTATACCCGGCCTACTCATATTCCCACAAATATGTTATAGACTACCGTTATAAATACATATTTCTAGGAAATAAATCACTAAAATTTTAGTATAATTAATGTTATCGAACTTTACTCTTTAATCTATCTTTAATCTTCCTTTTATATATATATAAAACCTAGTTTGATTTTAGTTCCATTAATAAATGTACCTGTTGTAGAAATATTAAATCTTACACCTGCTACTTTTTGGAACCCAAAATTATATGTGGGGATTATTCTAATCTTATCAACTATTGCCGATAACCTCATAGTTTTCCGTTTTAATTAAAGTTACTTTTAATTTTCTCTGGAGATTTCTTCTAGGAAGATAGATGTTATACTATCTCTCTACCTCTGTAAAATACATTTCTTGAAGATATATTTATTTCCTAGAAATTTTGGAACCCAAAATAAAATATAATCAATATAAGAAAGAGTTCTACTTATTTTTGTATATGGTATTATTAGGAGATAGGAGTAGCTTCTACTCGCTATATCAACTCTATCTATAAATCCAAAGGTATTATTCCAAATCTTTAATTGCCGCATCACTTTAAATTAACTTTTTCTTTTATTCTAAGTGAAAATTAGTGGTAAAGTGTTCAACTTATATTTCTTAAAGAGTTATTATGCGAAAAATCCATTGAATGATAATAATTTAAAATAAGTAATGTTAAACTATAATTGATGAATTGACATAAGGTTATAGATCATTATTTAAATAAAACAAATAGCTAATCAGTTTATATTAAATATTTAGCATTTTCGATATTATATAGACTATGTATCTGATTAAAATATAATTTTCGCATTAATATATATTTATCCGAAATAAATTTATATTTCTCCTAAATATATTTTAATCGGAAATATATTGCTTGGTGAATGTATGGGTATTATGACTAAAGGCTATGTAGGGAAGAAGGGGGAAATTTATATTGAGAAAAGGGTTAGAGAAATAGCCGGTTTAAAGCCTGGTGACGACCTTATAGTTTCCGTTCATCGCGATGAGATAATTATAAAGCGAATTCCTAGTTTAAATGATATTTTGAGTAAAAAACCTTTAGCTATTGTAAGTGTTGAGGAGATAGAGGAAATTAGTGGAGAGGAGCAGAAAAAATATGAGGAATGATTTAGCGATTGTTTTAGACACTACATATATTTTACCGATATTTAATATTGAGGTAGATGTATTTAGGAAGAAGGATTTCAATATATTAATAAATATCAGAGCTAAGAAAATGCTTCCATCCCAACTAATTATTGAGGCTAAATGGGTTCTATATTCTCTTATAAGGAAGGGTAGAATAAGGGATATAAATGAAGCGCTTAAAGACTTTAATGATGGTCTAAGATTTCTAATGTATCGAAATTTTCTAAGTATGGTTAATTTATTAGATCCAGAGATAGATTTGCTGGAGGGTAAAATCTATAAGATTTGTAGAATAAAAGATTATTTTGATAGAATTATTTTAGCAGTAGCAAAATTTTATGATGCAATTCTATTAACCGAGGATAAAGATTTACTAAATCTAGATGTAGAGAAATATTCAAACCTTATTCCAAGAAAAATAATGAATTGGAAAACATTGAAGAAACGGTTATTAAAATAAACGGATGAAATATATTGGGATAGAGCTATCGTTATAATCTATCTCTTAAGAATATTATTAAAATTAGAATACTTCTGGGAATTTACTTATCGAGTATAATATTGAGACTTAGAAAATCTAGTAAAACTATTAGGTTTAAAGCTAGACCCTAAAATTATATTAAGAGAGATCTTGGCTATATTTCTGAGAAAAATGGCATGGGGTATATTCAACATGATCTTTTCAGCTAAATTAGGTAAAGAGCTAAAATTAGATCCAAATGATGCTTTAGCTATAAAACTATATGAAAGTGTTTGAAAGAAATTATAGCTTTGATTAAGATTTTGATAGAGTTAAAAAATAGTAAGGCTACCTATTTTAAGAATTATTGATGAGTTGTTATTTAAATAAAATACTATTATGAAATTTAAAATATTGATTAGGCTGATATTTTTCAATGTATATGTTTATATACCTTTAATATTGCTTTACCTATGAGCTCTGCATCTTCTTCTTTAATCATTGAGGAGATACTTATATGTATAGCTTTACTAAGTAGATTAAGAGTATGTTTACCCCTACCATTTATTATCATATACTTTTCTATAAGTGGTTTCCAGTTAATCCATATATGTCCATCATATTTATTTTCCGGAGAGTAAAGTATACTTGCTGGAACCCCTTCCTTAGACAATGCTTTTGCAAAAAGCCTGGCCTTCTCATCATTCTTTAAGAAAAATACGGCACAAACAGCAGTATCTCTATCATAAATTTTTCTAGGCATCAGTTCACTACATTTATCTATATATTCATCAATAATTTTCTTCGCCTTTCTCATTCTATTTAAAATAATATCTATCTTTTTTAATTGTTCTATAAGTATTGCTGCAGTTATTTCATTCATCCTAAAATTGAGTCCGGGAAGAGGTGGATTATGTTTCGGATCCCTATAATATGCAGCGACATCATGTATGGCCACAGCCTTTCTATATAATTCTTCACTACTAGTTGTGACTGCACCTCCTTCTCCAGCAGTAATATTTTTATTTAACTGAAAGCTAAAACAACCTATATCCCCCCATGAACCAAGCATTTTACCTTTAAAACTTCCACCACAGGACTGTGCAACATCTTCCACAACTTTTATACCATTTTCCTTAGCAATTTTAACTATACTTTCTATATCAGCTGGAGCTCCACGCATATGTACAGGCACAATTATTTTCACATCTTCTCTAATTACCTCATCTAAAACTTCAGGATCCATATTTAATGATTCATCTATATCTACAATTACTATTTTAGCATTACAATAAACTGCTGCTAATGGGGTAGAAATCCATGTATATGCTGGTATGATAATCTTATCATTTCTAGATAATCCTAAAGCTCTATAAGATACAAATAGTGCAGCTGTACCAGAAGTAACACCCAACCCATATCTACATCCAATATATTTTGCAAACATTTTTTCAAAACTTTTCACTTTAAAAAGAGGTTTTGGACCATAGTATCGAAATAAAGATTTGCTTCTCAATACTTCAATAACAGATTTTTCCTCTTTATCATTAATAAAAAGTGCCCCTGGATAGTATGGAGGTAGAGGTTTTTTAATAACTGGTTCTCCACCATGAATAGCTAGTTTTTCAATATTTTCCATATTCCCTCTCCCTCTAATAATAATTTCTCTATAACTTTAAAAATATAATTGTCATAAATGTTTAAATTTATTTAAATGCAAATATTAAATCATAAGGTTAAATTAATGCTTATATTTCATGAATTAGGTTTAAGAGTTCTAGTGAAATTATATATTATATTTTTCGAATATATAGTTGTCTGGTGAGTTTACTATTCCTTTATTTATGAAGAATTATGGAAATAACATTTATCTATATTTTCTCCAATGTTAAAAGAAGTAAGCCTTAAACTTATATCTATATCATCTATTATAGTATTCTCTCTTTCCAGAGACTCTAATTCGCGATTCATATATAGGCGCAGTAATATTGTATAAAAATATATGGAGAAAGGTTTAAGGAATATGGATAAACCAAATGGTTGATAATATTTAAAATATATCTCTAAAATTAATATTCATATTGAAAGTTAATCGTTCATATTGATTTCAACATATTTCTTTAAAAACATTTATATTTTAGGTATAAATGTGAAGAAACATGTAGGAAAATCTTGCTTTATAAGAGAGAGATATTATGAAAGTCTCGGGAAGTTTAAATATATTTATATCATTTATTCCATGGATAATCTACTGGATGATTTCAGCGTTTAACTTAGCCTTAAGCTTATTCTTAGGCCTATTTACATCGGTTATAGTTCTCTTCTCTACATTTAAAACAAATGGATCCAAAATATTTTTAAGTACACCATTATTTTTCTTTTCAATATGCCTACTCCTCCTCTATACTGGTTTAAACGAAATTCTTATATATCGTGACTTCGCCGGCTATCTAGCATTATTTCTAGCGTCTTTCATCACTATTTTGAGGAGAAAACCATTTACATTAGAGTTTGCTAAACTTGATTATCCTAAATCCTATTGGAATGATCCATATTTTTTAAAGATAAATTTCCTACTGACATATATATGGACAACAATATTTTTTATAAACATGATCTTATCCTTCACATCATTTCTATTTTCACTTTTAACGATATTTCTAGTGATTTGCGGTGTACTTTCCTCCATATTTCTTCCTTCGCTACTTGTAAAATCTTTCTTTAAAAAGAAGTTTAAAAAATATCCTGACTGGAAACCTAAAGGCAGGGAAGTTATAATTGTAGGAGCTGGCATTGGAGGTCTAACATGCGGCGTTCTTCTTGCAAAAAATGGATATAAAGTTAAAGTTTTAGAACAACACTATTTGGTTGGAGGCTACTGTACATCGTTTAAACGTAGAGGATTTACCTTTGATGGAGGCGTTGAATCTATTAGCGGTATTTGGGAAAAGGGTCCAGTAAAGCTTCTTTTAGACGAGTTATTCGTAAATAGTCAAGATATATTTATACGAACTAGAGAAGCATATATTCTCAATGGTAGAATTATTGAGATTCCAGAAAAATTTGATGATTTCATTAACCTACTTATAAAAATGTTTCCAGATGAAGAGGATTCGATAAAAAATTTCTTTAATCTGATCGAAAAGGCTTTTAAGGAGCTTTATATGGATATAGATAAGACTGGGGGAGTTCCACTGCCCCAGCCTCTAATATTTAAGGTTGTGGGATTTAAAGCTTTATTCAATTATCCTGGAGAAAAACCACATGTATATTCATTGTTAAATAAAACTTTTGGAGAACTTTTAGATGAATATTTTAGAGATGAAGATTTAAAACGATTAATATCTACCCTAGTAGCTTATCTAGGAACTTCTATCGAAAAGACTCCAGCATTATCTATGGCAATTATCTATGGATACTATATTAATGGAGGATTTTATCCCAAGGGAGGTTCGCAGAAATATGCAAATCTTTTAGCTAAAATTATAGAGAATTATGGTGGAGAAATATTACTCAACCATAAAGTTGAAAAAATACTTGTAGAGAACAATGAGGTTAAAGGAGTTATCGCTAATGGAAAAATCTTTAAAGCACCGATAGTAGTTTTTAACGGTAATGTTAAACAACTTCCAATGTTAATCAATAATTTACCCAAAGATTTTGTTGAAAAAATTCGTAGACTAAAGCCTTCTGTTACAGCATTCATAACATATCTTGGATTAAATATGGATCTCTCAAATTATCCCCCATTAATAAAAGATCTTGACAGAGGAATAGGTTTGCTCATTAATTCCAACCTAGATAACCATTTAGCTCCTAAAGGTTGCTCAACCTTATCTATAATAACTTTACTACCAACAGATATATATGATTATTTTGATAAGGAGAAAATGGATATTAAAACCTATATTTCTCGAAAAAGAAAATATGCTGAGGAGCTAGTTAAAAAGGCTGAAGAAATAATTCCAGGAATAAGTAAACATATTGTTATTATGGATGCAGCTACACCATATACATTTAAACAATATACTCTGAATTATCGTGGAGCAATATATGGATTTGACCAATCTATCGATGCTCCACCAAGACCATATTTTAAAACACCTATAAAGGGATTATATCTTGTCGGAGCATCAACATTTCCAGGAGGAGGTATAGAAGCAGTAACCATTTCAGGAATAATAGCTGCAAGAGATATAATAGGATGGTCTAATATAAGGAGATAATAAATATGAATTTTCCATTTCTTATACTGGAAATAATAATGTAATACTATTTTAGATAACATATTCACTTTAGTTAGTAGAGTAAATTGCTGTATTTAATTAATTTAAAATAATATTTGGTTTAAAAGTGGAATTATGATATTCAAAATGTGTTTTCAATATATATTCTCATGTTCAGACGCCACCACGAATAACTAGCTTTAATAATAGCTATTTATGATGATCCAATTATCTTAAAACAACTATATTATACATACCCTTTCTTCTTTTAATTAGGATTCCTCTTGCCTCTAACTTATCTAAAATTATGCTGACAGTACTTCTAGATAAACCAGATTTTCTTACAATTTCGCTTTGAAAAGCAATACCTCCCATCTTTACTATAATATCGTAAATCTTCTTCTCACTTTTATTAAGTATATTTAAAACATTGCTTGTATCGATAGTTCTTTCAACGATATTTCTCTTAACCCTGAAAGGTATTATCAGTAGAATTCCGCTTGAAGTCATTAGAATAGTCGATAACATTATAATTATAACGTCATTTAAAGAATAAAAATCAGTTAATTCTCTTGTATATACTTCATGTTCCCCATACACTACTATCTGAATATTTGTGGGAGATATTATTTTGATAATAAGTAGGAGAAGTGAGATCAAATATATAAGTATAAGTATTAACCTATATATTGTTGTACGATGAACCGTGAAAAACGTTTTAGACACCGTATAAAATATAGTTTAAACTATTATTTTAAATTATTATTTTAAACCAATTTAAAACTAGTATTGATGAGTCTGTTAAAATTAGTTTGAAAATGTTTCTTAATAATGCTTTTAAATTTCTCATGAATATATTAATTTGGTGAAATACTGTGATAAATCCTTTCCTTAAGAAGATATTAATAATAGTCTTACCAGTCCTGTTGATTCCATTACTATCCCATTTCTCTCTAGGTGGAGAAAACTTAGTATTTAAAGTATTTTCTAAAGATAATAATGCGGTTATTATACATTATAATAGTAACATGAAGTGCGAGGAAGCTATACTTATTAAGGTAATATATCCATGTAAATTAATTTCTGGACCAGCTCTGATAGTATCTAAAGGGAATAAGGTAACTGGAGGGAGGTCTGAAACATTTATTAGTAGAGATTTAGGTAAAATTTATCTATCTAATGGTAGCGTTGTTGACATAGGTCATGTAGAATGGTTTTTAAACGAAAAATATATAAAAATATTCATTGGGAAAAATTTTGTTAAAAAGATTGATGTAGAAGAGCTTAAAAATAATGCTCAAAAACTTATCGGATATGTTAATGGATATCAAGTTAAACTTTTTATAACATTTGCTAAAGTTCCGAGGATAGATTTAAACTATATACCGGAAGATATACGTAAACCGATTGAAGAAAGAGCTTTACAAATATTTAAAAATAACATTTTTCTAAAATGGTTAGATAGTAATGGATTTAACTCTAGGGTAATTAGTGTTAAAAGTTATCCACATCTAGAGATAGATCGTGAAATCAGACTTATATTTGTTAGTTCATGGATAGAGACATTGGTACATACATCAAAAGGAAGTACAAAGATATGCTATTCTATTGACTTAAAGAAAAAATATGTTGTATCTCTCTCCGAATATAGGGTTCCGGAAGGATTCACCCTTCCTCCATCACTAGATGAGAGGATTGGAAACATTATAAATATATATATAATTGGCCAACATAGTGAGATCAGCTATTGCTACTCTTGTAGTAAGAAGGAAACTCATTCCACCTCAGAGCAACCATATCCTTCAGAAAATATATCGGAGGATATTAAAACAAATATAATGAAGTTGTTAGAAGAAAATGATTTAACGAGATTATTGTTAAAAGAAGGGTGTGTTATTAAAAGAATTCATGTCGAGTATGGAAAGGGTAAAATATGGATATACATATCAGTAGTCTTTGAGAAGATCGATTTAGATATACATATCGAGGGAACAGATTTATCAAATCTATATATAGATAGAATCACAGTATTTCTTGGATGAAACCTTATTTTATCCATATTTTCTTTTATCTGGAATTTTATAATTATATATGCTATTTACTAAAATATAAAATTGGTAGATTAACATGAGGTTATGGATGTTTGGTTTACCAAGCCAAAATTATATGGATGTAGTGAAAATGCTTAAAGATTATGGTTTTACAGACATAGTTGTAGGCTATAACGTTGATCACATAAATGCTGTAAAGAAGGGTGGATTAAAGGTACATGTTGTTTTACCAGCCTTCCGAATATATGATAAATATAAAGATAGTAAATATTTGGCTGAAGACGTGTATGGTAGAAAACATATATGGTTTTCTTCAGGCTGTCCTAATAATCCTGAGTTGAGAATAAACTTATTAAATAAGGTTAAAGAAATCGTGAAAGCATTAGATGTTGATGGAATAATTTTGGATGGAATAAGATTCGCTTCTCCTGGAAGTGGTTTAGAGGCCTTTGCAACATGTTTCTGTGAGGAATGTAGGAGGAAGGCCGATTTCACTTTTCGTATTTCCTTTGATTTAATGAAGAACTCTGTAGAAAATCTACTGTCATGTTTTTATGACTTTAAAAAGTGTAAAGAGATTTTAGAGCTATATAATTATAGTCTAGATTCCTATCTCTATGTCAGCAAGAATTTTAAACATATATTATATTGGCTGGAATTTAGAAGTAGATCTATAATAGAGGTTGTTAAAGATGTGAGAAATCTAATAAAGTCTATAGATAGTAGTGTGGAATTAGGAGCATATGTATTCATGCCCACCTTAGCATTACTTGCTGGACAAGACTATACAGAGCTTTGGAGATATCTGGATACTATTAAGCCAATGACATATAGGATAGGTAGGGGTGTTTCATGTCTAAACTATGAATTATATATTACTGCCAGAGATATTTTGAAGTGGAATAGATGGTTAAAGGAGGAGGAGATACTAGAAATATTGTATAAGATTTTTGGACTAGATGGGTTAGAAAATCTGCCTAAAACTTTAGACGAGCTAATGTCTAGTGGGATGCCTATAGACATAATTTATAGGGAAACGAGTATTGCTAGAAAACTAATTGGAAATAAATGTGAACTGCATCCAATCATAATGTTTCATGACGAATATATCGTTGAGGCAGTTCAAAACGTTATTAAGGCAGGTGCAGATGGAGTAGATTTCTTTAGGTATAGAGAGGAGTATAAACATCATATAGATAAAATAGTTAAAGTAGTAAAAAGCTTAACATAACTGGTTTAGGTGCATAAAGATGAATGAACTAGGAATATTTATTGGTTTAAAATCGATAAGAAATAAGCCTAACATGATAGAGAAGTTAGAAGAATACGGCTTCGATATTCTCCAAATACATCCTCCAAACTATGTTGTAAATAAGGATTATTATTTGGATACATGTGTAAAGCCAGATACAATTGATGCAGAGAAGGCGAAAGATATAAATGATTTTCTTAAAGAACTTCATCAACATGATTTTAAAATATATGCACCATATGCAGTTATTCAAAGAATGAATGATATTAAAAAGTGTCCAAAAATTTCTGCTAAAACGATTTTTAATAAGAGACATAGTTTTGTGTTTTGTCCAAACAATAGTGATGCTATAAACAAAATTATTGCAGATATGCTTAACATGATTGAATACTATGAATTAGATGGAATAGTATTTGATTTTATTAGATATGAAAGCTTCATGGCTGGCTTCGAAAACTTCTTTACATGTTTCTGCGAAAAATGTAGGAGGGATGCATATGAGAGAGGATATGACATGGATTTAATGAAGAAAGATATACTCCAGCTTATAAGGAATATTATTGAAATAAGTGGGAAGACTGTTAAAAATCTATTAGAGCTAAAGTTCTCTCTACCAGACTTTCTACATCTATTCTTAAAATATCCCGGATTCTTCGAATGGATAAGATATAAAAATGAGGTTATAACGGATATAACAGAGTACTTGACAAGTATCGTTAAAAACGATATGGGTAAAAACTTTATTGTAAGTGCGAATATCTTGTCACCATGGTGGAGCTATTTTAGTGGGCAAAACTATTTTGAAATGAGTAGAATATTGGATTTCACTGAGCCAATGATATATTTTGATTGGATGATATGGGAGGCAACTACATCTATAGTTGAGATACAGCGTAAAAACAATGTTTCGATTGACGATCTAGCAAAACTCTATTATGGGTTAATCGGATTTAAATATCTTGAAAAATTGAAAACATTTAATGAAATCTTATCATCAGGTCTTCCAGCAGAATCAATATATTATTCGGTTAAAAGGATAAAGTATTGGAGTGGCGATAAACCAGTTTATCCAGTATTAATGTCAAACACCACTGATTTTATACATAATTTTCTAAAAATGAGGTTGTCAAACAAATCTATGATGAATGAAAACTTTATAGAGAAGTGTGTAGAATATGCTAGAAAGGCTGGAAGTAACGGATTAATATTATTCTCATATGAAAGAACCGAGGATAATATTTTGAGAAGGGCTGCAGAGACATGGTTAAGAAAAACTATTCCCTAATTTTTTACTCATTTTAATTTTTCTAATATTAATGATTTATCTCAGCTAAATACTATTCCTAAATATTTTTAATAATCACTTACCAGCTTTAATTAATCTAGTGATAAGTTAAGATATTTAACATAATATTATATCATATATCAAGTTCTACGGAAAAGTAATCACTTCCTATTTCCAATATCTTAACAATCTTCTCTACATCTTTTTCTTATCCCTCAATTAAAAATTTAGGCCTTTTCCTATCCTCCTCAGAATTCTCAGTTTTAGCGTATTAATCATCATTTTTATTATTATAATTATTTTATAATAGTAAAAGCTATTTATTCATATTAGTTATATTTTCTTTAAGAATGAACTTAATTCTATATCTAAATTTTTGTCAACCATCTTACTTTAACATTTTTTATTAAGTTAAAATGAGGATCATCTGTTATCACTATTCCCTTGGCATGAATTAGAGCAGTAGCTGCTATTATCGCATCAGCTATAGGAATCTTCATTTTCAAGCTTATTAAACCAGCCTCTTCAGCTATTCTCTCGGTAACTGGTATAAAAGTTATTTTATATCTCTTGGCTGATCTAATACGTATTTCAACTGTCTTAGAACCAATAAGTTTTCCCATTGTTTTATACAGTTCTGTAATCGTTATAATGGAAGATCCGAGTTTAAGGATATTTCTTGAAGCCATTTGAATTATTTGTCTAGTCCATTCAGCAGTTTTATCATCTTCAGGATTATAATATGAAAAATAGAATCTAGTATCTAGTATGGCATCTAACGCCATTCTCCACGCACCTTATCAAGTATCTTCTTAAGTTTCTTTACATCGTATTTACCCTCATCGACTCTAGCTAGGTCTTCAAACCTAGGAATAGGTTTCAAAAAAATTCCATCTTTAGCGTCCTCTATCAATACTAGGTCTCCTTCCTCTATACCATATTTTTTCCTAAATTCTATAGGAATAGTTACTTGTCCCTTTCTAGTTACGACAACTTCCTTTTTCATAGTAGTACCTAAATATATAAGTAGTACATAAGTATATAAGTATTATTTCTTTTCTAAAGGAGCAAAGTCTACATAGTTTTCCTATATATTTTTATAGAAGTTTTTTCTGAACAAATATTTCTTTTAGGAGATGCGAGTTTCTAACTATTTCATTTATATCTGTTTCTACAAGTTTAGCTATAGTTTTCAATGCATGTCTGACATCTTCAAGCCTAATATATTTACGTTTAAATATATTTCTAATGCTTTCCCTTATTTGCCATGATCCTAGAGGCGCATAATATTCTTTACCAACTTCTCTAATAACTATAGCTATAGCCTGTCTACTAATTCTATAAAGATATTCTAGTAAAGGATATCTTATGGCATGATATCCTCCATCAACTCCAGGATATCTCCATTTACCATCATATTTCTCATAATTTACCGTGAAAAATGGTTTATTAGTTTTCACCCAAATTGTTCTCGGCAACCATATTTCAATCATCTCATAAGACCATTTCCCGGGAATAAGCAATACTATGTATTTGTTTCCAACATATTTAGTATAATACAGCATAATATCGTTTATAAACGGAAAATGTCTAACATTTCTAAGAAGAAGATTCCCTAGAATATTATCTATAGCCGTTATAGACCATCTCGTCGGAACAATTTTTCTACTCCTTTTTTCTCCAAGCAATCCTATAGAAAAAATTCTTAAAATATTATAGAATGAAATCCCACTCTTATATAGCTCTGATATAGCTTCAATAGCCTTTACATCTTTATCCTCAACAATACTATCAACTTTTCTAGGTATAACCGGATTCTCGGTTAGTCTAGCCTTAATAAGTCTTCCAGTTAAACCTATAGGTGCAAGTATACCGTCAAACCTTAACCTAGGTCTAGGTATCTTAGAATAATATGTCTCTACATTTACAGGCTTAATACTCATAGCTATTTGACTAGCCACGTCAAGCAATCTACCCCTCATCATCCTAGCATCTTTAACATTCACCCTAAATCTAGAATATATTAGGGAAGACCTAAGCCTAATAATATCGTCTATATCTTTAACACCCCACCATCTTTCAGGAGAATCATATTCTAGAGAACTTAAACCAACAACCGGAGCAATATTGGGTCCGAGGAAAACATATGGATAGCTAGCCTCACCAACAAGTATTGAGGGTGGAGAGGATGCATATAAAATTCTATCCCTAATTCTAGAACTAATATTTAAGGAGGATTTAATTCTCTCCAAAATCGGACATCGAGGTAAACCACATAGCCTTCTAGACCCTTTACATCTAGCACAAATAGATGGATCAGAGATTAGAGGCATACTAGTTCAATAATTATAAAATATTAAAAATACATAAAAATATTTCTTGATGCTTCTAAGAAATATTTGTGAGTTATAAGAATACTGGTAGAAATATTAGTGAAATAAAAGTTTAATTTAATAGGATAAATAGGATGACGGAGAGGAGCTATAAATATTATGATTGGAACGAGACCATTTAATAATTTTTAGCTGTATTTTGCTGATGCTTGTATTGGAGATGATATTCGCTATGTGGCGTGGAATTAATTTAAGCATTGAAGTAGTTTAGATATCCAATATATTTCTAGGAGAGTTATGCTAAATCTATTTCACTATGATTCTTTAGGCTATATTTAGCCTAATGGAGGCATTGCACAACATTAACATGGAGGAGCAACCAATAGATGTGAGCTAAGATATATGGAATGCTATCATTGGAATCTAACAATATGCTGAGCAGATATATAATGGGTCACCAAATAAGTTCACAACCCCCCCTCCCCCTGTAACCTAGGATCTCCAACATTTATATACTACCATGCAAAAATAATTGTAGATGAACCACACAACCAAAAGGTTGTGTGGGGATGCCGGACGACAAAGAAATGGAGGGATGAGGGCAACCCCAATCCAAGACTACAGGGATCAAAATGCTTACTAAGCGTGAGAGGGGAAAGGCACCTCCCCAACAAGCCAAAACAAATAAAATATATCATTTTTTACCCCATATACTCCTCCAACTATGATATGAGGGAGACGGGGTATATGGGGGAACAAGCGTTCTACCGTACAAGTAAGATTCCTCCTGGATTGGATCAATGTTCTGGAGATAGCTGGAGATTGCTGGAGATGGCTGGAGATAGCTGGAGGAACGCAGACAAATCCAATCCAGGAGGCGTTGATTTTGGGTGGGGTGTCCCCTGCCCCCTATCCCGGGATTGAGGGGCAAGTGCTACACTACGTCAACCCGGGTTGACGAATCATACAATGATATTGGGGTA
>Ga0190363_1000484_pt1 | contig 23328 bp, 36 predicted proteins | sample 48721867_MG_FD_161272 | JGI IMG/M metagenome (GOLD analysis project Ga0190363, IMG submission 161272) | Hydrothermal vent microbial mat bacterial communities from Southern Trench, Guaymas Basin, Mexico - 4872-18-6-7_MG | ecosystem: Environmental > Aquatic > Marine > Hydrothermal vents >... | reverse complement strand
GCTGAAAAGATGTGGAGGCTGGTAATGCAATACAAAAGAGAGGCATTACAAAGAGAGGCAGACGCATTATATTTGTGGTACAGGGCTAGGGGTCGTGATGATACGCTACTTCGAGAGATTGCCCATGCGTTAGGGGTAAGAATATCCCCAATATTAGAGATATTAGAGCGGGTAGGAGTAAAAATAGAGGTAAAGCCAGTAATGACAGTAAGCACGTATAAGTTTGAATCGGGAATATATACGGTAACAGAGACCACGAAAGCATTAAAAGCAGAAGCACTTACCGATGGACAGTTTTTAGATCCAGAGACGGTTAAGGTGTATGCAAAGAACCCATCTGGGAGCGGGGTAACGCTATACATCGAACTATCATTAGCCTATGATGACGGATCTGAATCGGTATTTAGATCGTTATCGGTATCAGAAGGCATAGAGGATACATACACGTTCCTAAGCGAAGATATTTACGAGAATGTTCAAGACGATAAGCAGATAGTAGGCGTGAGGTTATACTCATACGTATCTGCATCTCCGATATCAGGCTATGAACCAAATATTAAATTATCCGTTTATGGGGTAGAGTTCGGGGGATAAAATATGATTAAGAAGATCATAAGGAGGATAATACGCTGGGCATTAACAGAGAAGGGCTACAGCATACCGCTCTGGGATGACCTAGATCTAATAAACCTCTATTCGATCAAGGGTGTGAAGGATATCTATGGTCAAAGAGGCTATTTCTCGGATAACCTCTACGTGCAAGGTAAGGTAGTGCTGAAGGATGGAGATCCTATCAATATAGCGGACATCTTTCCAGATGCACAGGCAAAGATAACAGGAGCAATAAACGAATCAGACCTAACCAAAGCACTACAATCGGTAGGAACGGATAAATTCTTAACAGTACCTGATAATCCCCCAAACCTCGATCTAGCACTATCAACATTAAGAGACGCACTAAGAGGAGCAGATGGAAGAACCCTCACGGATCTCTACAACAAGCTAGGTAGTATAAGCGGTTCAGTATCTGTAGCCAATTTCCCCACAGACTACCCTGATAGTGGAACCCATACACGGTTAGACGATTTGAAACAAGCCCTGCAATCAATAGGGACAGATAAGTTCCTAACAGTACCAGACAACCCAAGCAATCTAGATGTTAAACTATCATCAAGAGCATCAGAAACAACATTACAAAACATCAGGGACAGACTACCAGAATCACTAACCACATCAGGAAACTTCAAAATCGCAATAGTAGAGGATCAACTTAATCTGTTAAAGAATGGGGGTACTGTTAATGTAGGAAACTTCCCCACAGACTACCCTGATAATGGAACCCATACACGGTTAGACGATTTGAAGCAAGCACTACAGTCTGTGGGTGCGGACAAACTGTTGACAGCACCTGATAATCCCCCAAACTTGGACTTACCACTATCTGCACTAAGGGGGACGGATAACAGGGACTTAAGCCAGTTGTATAATGCATTAAGAGGGAGAGGGGTAAGGGAATACTATATTGATGATTTTTTAACGAATGATACTTGGTTATGGAATGTTGAAGCAGGAGGAACTGTTGAAAACGGAAAATTAATATTATCAAATAAGCAGAGACGTATAACAAGTCGATACTATCCAGATAACGGCTCGATAATTTCGGCAAGAATGAGTTGGGGTATAAAGGCACAAGCTGGTGCTTTCAGAAGGTTTGGTTTCGGGTCACCAGATCGAATCAGGATCTGGTTTGAAATGCGTGATTCATCAGTTTACGCAGGACTTGTTTTTTTCGATAAGACAGAACGAATCGATATAACGTCACTTCTTCCGTCTGACTATGATTCAGCATTACATTACTACTATATTGTCATCGATAGAGGTGTAGCACGATTTTTTGTAGATCTAACATTAGTTGCAGAGATTCCATTACCGCGATTTGCACCATTTGCAAACGTCCCTCAAGTAGGAATATCACTACGCAATGATGATTTAATTGCAGGAGATATGATATTTGATCATTTTGCGATTGCCTACTTCACTCCTCGTGAGGACTTCGTTCCCACGAACCAGATAATAAAGTCATTTGCTGGATCAGTTGGTGGAGGAACTGGATATACGACTTCATGGTCGTACACAGTCCCTGAGGGAAAACGGGCAATAATAGAGGTTGCGGAAGCATTAAGTGATGATGATACAACAGATGGGGTTTTCGCAAGTGTTGAGGTTGATGTGGGAGGGACACGGCTTCACTTAGTACAGGCAGGAATGCGTGATGGAGTTGCGTGTGGAACAAAAGATATCAAAACTGGGAGGATACTATTACTTCCCGGGCAAACAGTATATGGGACATATCAAAATGCATCAGCATCATCACATTATCTTTCGTGCAAGGCAGTTATAACCGAGCTTGAATAGGGGTGTGAGCATGAAGATATATCTGAAATTGTTTGGTTCTGGGTCTGAGGAAGACCCATTTAGGGTTCCGCTCCCTGATTACACGATAATCGATGTTGATTATTCGAGAAAAATAGCACTCGTGGAGGTTCCAGACTGGTACTTTGAGGAGGTTGATCCCAAGACTGGGGAGATTATAAAGAAATCAAAGATAGTAAAGAAGAAATTACTCAGACTGTACAGGAGGTGGATTGAGAGGAGACAAAAGATCAAGATACTGTGGGATCAATTGAGGGATATTTTCGATTAGGAATTATTTTTTATCCGCATATTCGTGTTACTGTCATCTCAGGCGTTATATCACTTACTGTTAACGTCTCAGTAACATCATGTAGTGTTATTTCCGAAAACACGACATCTGATGTATTTTCAACAACATTAACTGTTATATCATTTGCGATTACTTCTGATGTTATATCGCTCCAGATTGCACATTCTGGGAAATCAAGATCTATCCCGATTTGAAGCAAATGACCAGTTCGATGCTCGACTACATCAGGTGATCCTCCATCCCACACGAAGTACCCCGTAGCAGTACCACAAGTTACGATTCTATCGTTTAAGAATACACCCCCGTTTGGTGATTCGATTACATCATCTGCACCAACACGTACTGCTTTCACCACGTTTAAATCCTTGTCAATCTTCAGAATCATGAAGTTTGCGTCTGTATCAGTCTCCTGCGAGATTATTATGTATATGTAATCATCTATGATTAATGCATCTTCAACAATATGATAATCGTATGAAGAATAATATTCTCTTGCCTTAATCAGGTTTAAATTCTGGTCAAACTTCATGACAATTACATGCGTCAACTCCTCAGGCGTATCAAATGACCCTATCACGTATATGTTCCCTTCGGAATCTTCAACTGCAAATGTTTCATACGTGAGGTCAAACAAGTTCTGCGTCTTTACCGACTTTATTAGGTTAAGATTTGGATCAATCTTCATTATCATGAAGTCATATGCCTCATATTCCCCATCTGTGTTGTAAATTGATGATACGGTTAAGATATTTCCATCTGAAAGTTCAATTATGTGTGTTTCGTAAACATCATACAATCCACCATATGCGTAGTGCATTATGTATTTTGTTATGTAGTGATTTAGATCCCTGTCGAATTTTGATACAAATCCCGCTTCTCCAACGTACGAGTTCGTTTCATCGTATTTTGCCATCCATCCCGCTAGATATACGTATGAATTTGAATGCAATAATATGTCATATATCTCGTAATCATCCCGTGTTGAAACTTCAGATTCAAACATTTTCACCCCAACAAGATTCAAGTCCGAGTCAAGTTTGATGAGGTGTACAGTACCAACATCCCTTGTCCCCCCATACACGCACCCAGCCGTGAAAATGTCTATTCCATCAGTCCTTATGATGTTTAGATATTCCTGTTTCGATTCTCGTCCAAATTCTACACACTTGATTAGCGTTCCATCATAATCGAATTTTGCGATAAGATCGTCAACATAAATCCCGTCTTCACGTATGCTTCCTACCACGATGATCGTGTAATCTGCTAATAACGCTTGATAGTCAAATGTCATGAAACGTGGCGTATCTGCCGAAAGAAAGAACTTTACTAGTGGTGGTGCAACTGGTGCTATTAATTTTGAGTTTATTGAGGATTGCAGTAGCCATGCCTCTCTGAATAGATTATGAAAATGTGCATAGTAGAAGTCTCCAGCGATTATTTCACTCATCATATTTACGATAGTTTCAAGTTTTGATGTCTCGTCAAAGTCTGGTGCCATGACCTTATCGATTTCTAATTGCTTTCTCCATGCATTTACAAATCTATTATGATCCTCATGTGTGTAGTAATCTCCATAGTGTACATAACGCATCGTGTCTACGATTGTTTTTAGTTCTGTGTTTAATGCGATAATCTGATCGTAAATTTCCTCATTCGCTTCTGCAATCATTTCGTTTATTATTAACTGTAACTTCCAGTTGTAGACGTGATCGTTATGATCCTGCTCTAGAAATTTGTCTAACAGATCCACGACATACCTTAATTCTTTGACTTCCATGCATAATCCCCTAGATGTATTTCCTTATTATGTCTGCTAACTGTCTTCCTACTGCTTCCCACGTATATCTATCCTTTATACTATTCTCTACATGCTCCCTGATTCTCGCTTTGTATTCATCGATATTATCCGCTATCTCACAAATCTTATCTATCGCCTTATCAATTATGATCTCTCTGCCCTTCCCAACATGAATAGCATTATCTTTGAGTACATAGGGACACACTCTAGTCTCTACTAAGCAGAAATCAGGAAGATAATCAACCCATGATCCCTCATTCCCTGCGATGACTACGTTATTTCTCACAATCGCTTCTAATCCATTAAGCTCGAATCCTCCGCCACGAGAGAAGAGTAGATAAATATCCGATATATCATAGAGTTCTCTCTTCTGATCCTCGCTTAACCATCCTGAGATTATGATACCTCCAAGCCTACGGATAATCCTATGAGGCTCTCCGTCAGGACTCATGAACTTAGCTATCAGAATGACATCCTTTCGCTCCTTCCTCAAAATTTCATACGTCCTTAGAACAAGATCTAGCCCCTTCCTGTAGGGTGAATGCCAACAAAAATGTAACAGATAGACCAGTCCTTTCTCTTTCTTCATATCATATAACTTCTTAAAGATCGTTAGTTGGAAAGGAGAGGTAAACCATTCTTTTTCAACACCATGAGGTAAGACATGGATAGGAACTCTAACCCCGCTTCTTGCATAGCTATCCCTAGCCCATGTTGAAGGTACTATCATAGCCTCTGCGTAGTGAGTCATGCTTACTGCTAAGTTACTTATCCTATCTGAGTCTGCTACATCAATCCCTATGATTCCTCTAACTCGTGCTAGGAGTCTTTGTAAGCGTTTTGCGTATTTCGTCATGGGGTAGAAGAATGGATGTAAGATTAAGAGTGGATTAGTAGCAGGATATAATCCCGATAATGCGAGTTCGTCAATCGCATATAACCTAAAATACTTACGCAATTCTTCAACATGCCTCTCCGCTATAAGAGAGAAACTAACTTTATGCCATACTGGGTAGACGTACCAGATCATCCTAGAACGTCCTCAAACCACTTGAATTCGATGCTAAATGATGTAGCTGCCCCAGTCTTGTTAGTTATTCTCACTAGTATGTTATATGATGGCGGGATCTTAGTATGTTCTCCTAGCTCTGCTACTCCTCCTATAGCCCTTATCTTAGTTCCTCCTATGACTAGATCCCTATGTATTTGCTTACCAAGAATATAGTTTCCTCCATACTCGGGGAACGCTCCAGCTTCGTTAGGAGACCCTAGATCTAAATTCCAAGGCTCTATTTTTGTCCCTGAAGCAATAATTGTATTGTTCTTATAAATGTCTAAGAATCCTTGACCAAATGAGGATATTTCTACAACTAGTACATTTGCTACCCTATTTGAATCTGAAGGGTTTCTGAATAATATATCTCTGAAATCTCCATCAGGTACATTTTCAAATCTCCATGAGGCAGAGAAGCCATATCCCTCTTCAATTTTCTTAGATAGTCTGGTGTCCGTAATCACGCTTCCATCGAGCAGTTGAGCTATCTTTCTCTCAATCTTACTCGCTATTTCCTGCAATTTTCCATATAGCTTATCTATATCAGACTTAGCTTCATCTATGAACTCTTCAATTCTGATAGGGTCTCCATCTTTTATGACTGCCTTACCCTGAACATACACTTGATCTTTGAAGTAGCCATAGTGTGCTTGAATCTCCTTCCATGACCTCCCCTCAGTACCTAGAACTCTAACGTTATCCTGATCTGGTATTATATCAGACTTTAAATAATAAAGTTCCACTCTATCCAGCTTCCCAGCTACATATCCATAGAGAATATCTAAGCCGTCAACTACACGGTTCCACTCGTCTGAGTATAAAGGCTCAGTTCCCTTATGCACTAGACCTAGCCACGACATTTATTCATCACCTCCTCCTTAGCTCTCTCAAAGGTCTTGGGCTTGATGTCTTAGGCTTGTATTTTAACTCTGTCTTCTTGATGTCCGCTATGTACTCCTTTGAATACGCCTTGAATGATTTTTGGAGATCTGCGACTCCTTTTCTTAACGTTTCCGTTATGTGCTCTTCTTTACTCATGATACTCATCCTCATTCAAAGATAATGTAATCATATTCAATAAATTTATGCCTGAGTCTCTAGGTACCCAGTCAGCTCATACCTCCTCCTACGCATCATAGCTAGGAACCTGATAGCGTCCGCTTCCCACTCATCAATACCCCAATCTTTGAGTTCCTCAAGCAAGGTGTTGAATTGTTCCCATGTTAAAGCCCCTCTCGCATAATCCGTAATTAATTCCGTCACTTCTCTCTCAACTTCATCATAGACTGGTCTTATCCTAATGTAATCTTCCCACAACTTGTATAGGAACTCCTTTGCTTCCTCTTCAATCGGTAAGGCGTCTATCCTCTTCTTCACTTCGGCTAGTGCGAGTCTACGTGCTAGTGGGGAATACTCTGCCATAGTCACGAGTTCCCTAGGAGTGCCGACTAGCTCACGGTAAGCACGATACCATCTATCAAGGTTTACCTTATCCGTGATTAGCCTAAGCTCTCGATCCTCGTAACCGTAGGGCTTCAACACTTCTAAGAATGAGGTAAACATGTCCGTGTTGATCATGAAGTACTCGTATAACCGCTCTACTGAAGACTGTACTTCTCTAACCTCATCGACTATCGCCCTAATATCGATGTACTGTAACCATATGCTCCTCCATTCCTGCGGGACTCCCTTTGCCTCGAAGACTCTGTTAGCGAACATCCTTACCGCAGGGATGTACTCCGACATGGTAGCTAATGTTAGTGGTGTTGGGATGTATTCTCTTTGATACTCTCTCTGTGCTATGCCTACCATCTCGGTTAGAATCCTAGTTATTGCATCAGCCTCCATCTTTGGAAGTTTAGCTATTGATGAAAGTGTTTGTGCTACTCGCTTAGCATCCTCTTCAGTAACGTATCCATAAGCAGTACGATAGAGTACCCATCCTAAGACTCTATAAACCCATGATCTTATCCGTCTTATCGTGTAGATGTCCCTAGCTACCTTCCATGATGCTAGTACTGCTTTCACATAGCTATCGTCTAGACTCATTTTGAATTCTTTTCCTGCTATTTCAGTAGTAGCTTTTGTGAATGCTTCATTAATTGTTTTTATGACTTCATTAATCTTATCCGATACTGCTTTGCTTTCAATTATGTACTCCGTATAGGCTTTCTCCAGATCACTAAACGTATCTCGATAGACCCTTAGGTACCTGTCGATGACGGCTCTTAGCTCCAGTAGCTTTCTCTCTGCGGGTAGGAAGCTCACGGGTAAGTTAATGTACCCAGTCTTCCACTTCCCTTCTCCTATGTCAAAATACGCTATGTTGAATGATGCGATTACTAGTGATTGCATTAGCGAATCTATATCTTCATACGTCATAGCACCATACTCGTAGATGTTGATAATTCCAGTTCTTAACAAAGTACGCTCGTCAGCTAACGCATTTATCGACTCTGCAACTGCGGTAATTGGGACGTAGTATGGGTGTATTCCCCGTGCCTGAAGCAATCTGCACATTAGCGTTAGATCCATCATGACCTTCTCGTTCTTTGCGGTATTTTCAACAACTTTTATGAAGTCAGAGACAGGAGAGTCCAGTTTTATCTCTTTACTAGCCATGAAGTCGAAGATAGCCCACTTCGTCATCCATCGGATATCAATCTTTGTTGGGATGTCGGCTAGTGTATCTATGATCATGTAGTTGTCTGAAGTGAAGCCAGAGATCCAACTGAATCTAGCATAGTCGTGCCATTTCATGTATGAGGTTAGTGCTGAAAATAACTTATCACTCGCAAAGTTTAGGTCTATTGGGGCTATGGGAGGATGTGCTCCTATCGCTTTCGCCTCTTCTGTCGCTGATTTGATGTCCTCATCAGAGGGCTTGTACCACAGCATTCCTGCTAAGCCCCTGCTTATGAAGTCCCATAGTCTCGTGGGGCTTGGATACCTGAAGTGCAATAAGTAAATCAGATATGCAATATCCTTGTATAGTCCTAGCCTGTATGCCCATTTCGTGAATTCTTCTAGTCCTTTCGCCCCTGCCCCGAATATATCCCTGATCATCATGGTGATTAACATGCTTAGGCTTGGTTGGGCATAGAGAAGCCCGAGAGGAACTCGCCTCTCTGTGTCGAATCTATCTGTTACCTTGATGTAAAGCTCATCTGCTGTTTTTACGAAGTTCTCAATAAACCAGTCTGGAAAGCCTCTATACTCTAGTATCCTTCTGTAGGTATCCCTAGCCTCTTCGATCCCCAGTCGCTGTATTAGGTTCCTTGCCATCTCTAACGGGGGAAGTTCAAAGGGAACGTCACCATAGCCTAATCTCCTTAACCATGATTTCCACGCATATCGGAATGGGTATCTCAGGGGTTCTAACCCCATTAGCGAGAAGCCATATATGAACCCCGTCCCCATCTTCTCCGGCAGGTCTTCAACTGCGTCCCCAAGCTCGTAGAATGCGTGGGCGAGTCTGCTGAATATATCTACTGCTATCGATCCACCTACCCCCATTGGGGCGAGTCTTGCTCGTAATCTTATCCTCGCCTCTCTAGCCCAATGCGATAGCGTCTTGAAGAACTTTGGTAGCATCAGTACTGTTAGGTATTGCGGGACTACTGCTATGCCCACTCCAAATATTGTTGCTAGTTCTCCTTGCCCTTGTCCTTGCCCTCCTCCTAGCACGGTCTTTAGTGCGTTTTCTAGGTATGCCCGTAGCGGTGCTACTATTCCTTCCATCAAGCCTTGCAATACTTTTGATATTGCCTGTGCTATTGTTTTCCCTGCATCAGCCAAAGACTGTGCTATGCTGGTTCCTAGATTCATTATTTTTTCTATTAGTGATTTTCCTATTTGCGTGGCTTTGGCTACAACTTCTCCTAGCCATGTGGATATTATGTTTATCAAGTTAGATATTGTGCTTGATATTTGTCCCCATAGCCATGAGAAGCCTTGCATTAATGGTGTTACTACCTTTTCCTTAAGGTAACCCAGCGGGTCTTCTAGGAATGCTTGGAACTCAGTTGATAGCCATGACACGAAGTTTGGTAGTTTTACCGTGAAGAAGTCAACTAATGTATCCCATGCTGTGGTTAAGAATTCTCCTGCTTTCTCGAAGAATCCCTTTATCGGGTCTGGTAGGTACTCCCAAATCCACGTTGCTAACTCTTCAAACCTAGTTTTTACGAATCCTGCGGGATCTTCTAGAAAGTCCTTAAGACCTTCTACAAAGGTATTCCATGCTTTTTGCATTCCCTGAATAGCACTCTTAAGCCAATCTGGTAGCAAATTCCAGATGCTTTCAGCTAATCCTTCGAAAGCACTCTTAAGCGTCCCCACAGGGTCTTCAAAGAAGTTCTTTAGCGCTGATATTAGATCGCTAATAGCTTTTGGGATGCCTTTTATTGCGTCTTCAAGCCAGTCTGGGATTATCCCTTTTATTGCATCAACTATATCGTTTATGGAACTTGGGATATTAGTTATCGCATCCTTGATACCTTCTATAGCACTCTTCAGCCAGTCTGGTAGATTATCCCATATCCATTTTGCTAGATCCGAAAGTGCAGAAGATATTGGGTCTGCTATATTCTCCTTGAACCACTTTGGGAACCAGTCAGGGAACTTCAGTATTGCGTTTATGAATCCTGTTATTGCCGTTCCTACTCCCTGTAATTGACTAGTCGCTTCTTCTATCCATGATGCTATTGAATTCAATGAGGGGGATATTTGCTCCCATAGCCAGTCTATGAATCCCTTTACTGCCCCTCCTATTGTCTCGCTTAGCCATGATACTACTGAGTTTATGAGATCCGTGAAGAATTGCTTTAACTGCCCAAGTGGGTCTGTCCATCCCAACTCACTTGATGATAACGCTTCTAGATCTATGTTTATTGTTTGTATGTCTACGACTTCTACTTTTCCTATTGTTTCCACGCTCCACACGTTAGGGACTAGCTCTAGTTCCCCGTCTATGATCATGTCTGCACATGCTTTTGAGATCGTTCTTATGAATTCTGGGTCTAGCTGGAAGCTCATTGGTTCCCACCCAATAATACCAGCCATTTAAGCTTACTTATCTCTACCAGTAGCCTTTTCTTGAAGTCCTTGTTGTTGTATGCGTCTAGGGAGAACCTTGGAGTCCTCTTTCCTCTATATTCTAGGTCGAGGCATACGTGGTACCATGTCTTTCCTGACGCTATCTGGGATTTTAAAACCTCATATATTGTGACTGTGCAGTTATCTAGCTTGAACCTGACGGGGGGGATGATTGAGTCTAGGCTTTTTATTTGCATATCATGTAAAAAACGAGAGAGCTAGTAAAAATACTTATGCGTAGATATTGCTTCCTCTTGGTGTCCTAGCCCTCGTCCTCGATAGCTCTCTCTGTAGCTCGAACAGCTCTCTTATTCTCCTAACTAGTTGCTTGGTCTTTTCCACGAGCTTACACTCTGATCGTTTATCACACTCTAGCTCTGCTAAGCAGAACCCTACCTCTTGTGCATCAAATATTAGTTCGCTCATTAGATCCTGAAGCTTATTCCTTAGTTCTGAGGGTATTTCTGGTGCTACTTGTGCTATGCTAGAGCTTGGGCTAGTTGTTTCCGTCTTTGTGCTAGTTTTCTTCCTAGATCTTCTAGTTTGCTTCTTAGTGGTTTCACCCATTTAATCACCGAATTATACAACTCGTTTAGGATATTTATATCCAATCCTTGTTTCTGCCAGTAGCTAATCCACCATTCCTTGAATTCTTCCTCTGTCATGCTCTTGTATGCTGAATATCCCCATTTATGACGCTTTTTCTTGTGTCCTATGAGCATGGCTATTGCCCTCTTGTACATGTTTTTCTTGTATATGTCGATGTCCTTGTTAGCTAACACGTTATCTATGATGTTGTCGAAGTGCCTATAGAAATCACGAAGTTGATGATAATGATCCGCTCTCTCGCTTTTATGGAAGTAAAACGCCTCCTCTGGTCTCTGGTAATTCCCAAAGCCGATTCCAGTAGCCCTGTATCGTGAGATCATTCTTCGTACCTTCCAGTCTATGAAGTATGATGGCATACTGGTACCAATATCCAAGTATGATTTTGGTGTTGGTTTGTAGACTTGTCTACGATCCATGAGAATGCCTAAGTTTAGTGGTGTTACGTTAAGTATGAGTCCCATGTTTACTTCATCGAATTTTTTGATTTCCATAGTGAATGTTTCTCCTCTCCATGTTGTGATTGTTGTTACCGCTCCTCTGCTTGATGATGCGAGGTGTGATGTCCCATAGTATGCTTCTCCTGCCCTAAGCTCCCTGCTACACAACTTTGAATAATTCAGTAGGTTATAGTCTAGTATGAATGAGTCAAATAGTGTCTGAAAATGCATTACTAGGCGGTTGTATATTGATTCTGCAATATGTTCTGCTATCATCTTTTTGTCTACGGCTATCCTGAATAGTTTTCTTATCCGCTCGAAGTCCATACGCCTTTTAGCTAACTCGTATAGTGTAGCCCTCATGAAGTCACGGATGACTGGGGGATCTACGTATGATGTCCCGTATACTGATTCTCCCACGATTAGCTTCCTTTTTCTTTGACCTAGTAGGAGGTCGGCATACTCGGGATAGCATGTTGCTAGGACGAATGTTACGTAGTCAAGTAAAGGAGGGACTCTTAGTTGAAAGTAATCCCAGTAGAATTGAAGATACGCATTATGAACATCTAGGGGGATTAGCTTTAGCTTGATTCCTTGGAGGAATTCCTCCAAGGTTGGTAATTCGGTTCTGTACTCTGGATCAAGGGGTTCTAGCTCGTATGGTTCCATTCCGAATATGAAGAGTCCTGAGATGTCCATCCAGATGAAGAACATGGTTTCTGACCATGCCCATTCCCCAAAGATGCTTTCTGTATCTATTGCCCTCTGGTAGTTTGCCCATATTGCCGTTTCCTTCAATACTTTACTCCAGTATTTCTTCTTCTGGTACACTACCTCTGTGCTCATGGGATCACCTTAGAACCATGCTGATTAGTTTCGGGTATAGTTTTTCGGCATCAAAGCGATCTAGTGCGTTTTTGACTCTCTCGCTCATGTCTTCGTACTTTTCCTTATGATTCTTTATAATGTCTATAGCCCAGTCCATGACATCGGCAAGGGTTTTGGGGTCGTATATGTGGTATTCGTATTCTATTCCTTCCCCTGTGTTGATAAATCTTACATCACTATACTCGAATACTAGGTTCCCCTTAAGCTCTGAGACTTCGGTTAGTGGGGGGAACATGCCGTGTATTGCTGGTGTCCCCATAGCGTTAGCCTCGACTATGGGAAGCCCAAAGCCCTCTGCTAGAGATGGTACTACTAAGAAGTCGATAGCTCCTAGGAATGCTAGGATTTCTTCTCTACTTCTTGTTCCAAATACAGTATCTATGAATAGGTTTTGCACACCAGAGTACCTTCGTCTCGCTTCCCTGTTGGTAACTAGATGCACCACGAAGTCGTCTCTCTTCTCTCTTAATGTGTTGATTGCGGAGACTAGATAATCGATTCCTTTTCTTGGGTGCGTGTGTGAGACTACTCCGAATATGATCTTATCTCCATGTAGGCGTTCTAGGTTCCTCCTAGCTATTGGGATTAGTTTCTTTGCTTCTTCTACTACTTCCCTTACGAGTCCGTGATAAACTACGCTGTGGACCCTGAATCCCGCATCTTGAAGCTTGTCCCTTACATACTTTGAACATGCTACGAATTCCACATCTCTTAACATCCAAGGAGCTACGTGGAACCTCCTAGGTCTTCCTTCGATCATGGTGTAATACGCTACGTTAAGGTTGTAATGTACTCTTAAATCCCTGTAGAGTAGCATGTACTCTGCACAGAATAATGGCGATGCGGGGTAGACTAGTATTACTCCATCGCTTAATCTGGCTATCGAGCTGGGCGATTCTACATAGTTCAATATCCTAGGGGCGTGTCCTAGCTTCTGGCTAACGTAGGCTATGTCTTTGCTCACGTTTATTATAGAAGTAGCCTTACCAGTAATGATACTAAGTCGCATGATCCATCAAGTGATAAAGAAAAAAAATAATGTAAAAAAAGTTACCGTGAAATCATGGGATTCTAGTAGGGGATAACCCACCCTGAGACTACTTGGATTATCTCATCAAGGATGCTGGGATCTAGCCCGAAGGATGTGACGAAGTAGCTCTTAAGCCCATCAGCGAACTTCTTGGCTGCCTCTCCCCTGCTCCTATTTACATGCTTCCATAGCTTTAATGCGAACGCTAAATAGGTACCTCTCTGACCTCCAGTAATTCCATATTCGTCTAAGAGCGGTCTTACCAGCTCTCTTACGGTGTGGACGGTGTTAAGCCCTGCCTGAGCACGGTCTAGTGCTATTGGCTGTACATCGGTAAACCTAGTGGAGACTACTGTTGGGTTGTATTTCCCTTGGTATTTCTTGAACATGTCGATTCCGGTCTTATATAATGGCATACCTTAATCTACCTCCTGCGTGTTATCAAGAATGCGAAGATGTATATATTTCAGTGAGTGAATAGTATTTCATGGTATGCCTAGCTCTACGAAAGATTCATCTAATGAGTCTCTGGCTGGTTTAAGGTACAAGCCCCATCCAGTCGAGATTAGTCTCGCAAAGCGAGACCTCCTTAATTTCGTCCTCCAAGAGTTAAGCAAAGTCGATGGGTATTGGAGGTTTAGATATCGAGAGATTATTGCTAAGGGTATTGGTATTAGTTTTAACTCATCTACGGATATTGGGGAGCGTGAGGATGGTATTGTTATCACGCATACGCTAGAGATATTTGTTCCTAGGGAGATTTGGGAGAAGATCGCGTGGGCTAGGAAGAATAAGATGTTTAGGTTTCCGAAGCCCCATCCAGTAATTAGGCAGAGGGATAGAGAGAGTGAGGAAGTCGCAAAGTATGAGGAGAAAGAAATATCTGAAGAGATAAGCAAAATAGAAAGTGAGGAGGAGGGAGATGAAGGAGATTAAGATTGTCGTCCCAGACCAGATATACGATCGAATTATAAAGATTTGTAAGGAGATTGGGGCTACACCACAAGATTTACTTATGAGGTCGATAGTAAAAGTTCTTGAAGAGTTCGAGGAGGTGAAGTGATGAGCCTACAAGCAGTAGTCCTATCCCTTCTTGACGGGATTGTTGACCCTTCAATCAGGAGTGATATAGCGACTACGATATACTTCCTCAGGGATGTCTTTCTCTCGGGGAAGATAAAGCCTAATGAGTTAAAATCGGAGCTTGTGGATATTGTTTCTACTGTGGTTGACATAACGCATCCAGATTTACTTCCTGATGAGAAGAAGAAGAAAGTTGATATGATTGTTGATCAGCTTTACAGGGCTATACGCATGTCTACCCTGAAGATGAGGATGATGGGTAAGTACAGGATATCCCCTGTAGAGTGAGTTTATAGGATGTAGTAGATCACTTTGCAAGACTTTATCCTGTTTACGATTTCACGCAGTACCCCTTCTTTAAGTTTAAAACATATCGTGTAGCACTTGATCAGGGTCTCCTCGTCCCTTACAATCGCCCAGAACGTGTATCTTTCTTTAATATCTGCAAAAAATTCACGGAGCTTGACGTTATCAGCACCTCCATAAAACATGTGGAATTTGACGCCGTATTCCTTGTGCAGTTTGTTGAGCCTCATCACCAGCCTTGTTGATAACGTGCTTGTTCGCGTCCGTACTCTGAAGACGACGTACCCTTTGCGGTACAGCGTTATTAGTTGTTTTGCGAATACCCGGTAGGTATTCCTAGATGCCGATTTACCAACACGCTTATCTAGTATGTCCTTAAGGATATCGACGACCAAAGGCTTCATGTCCATCACCTAAGAGTGCTATTCCCGTGTCTTCCTCTTCTATTTTATGTTCCCATGTAGAGGTGTTAGGGAAAAATCCGGTACGTTGCTATACCAAACTTACCCTAACACCAGAAATATTATCCCCATCTATACTAGGATCATCATTTCACAAAACTGACTTCAGAACATTCTGGGGTCAGGATGATGAAGCGCATGGAGGGCTAAGGGATACTCCCGATGGGCTAGCAGGCTAGAACTGATCCTGCCCCCTCATCCCCCGTGCTACTAGGTAGTGATTTCACTTAAATCTCTTTCTATTATCTAGAAGAAATGTTAGGAGGATTTTGCTAGTTTCTCGATTAGTTTGATTATCCCTTTTATTGTGTACTCTACTATCATCCCCATGAGCACCCAGAAGAGTAGTCCTGAGATGAAGAGAAGCCAGATCATCAGTAGGGGTTTAATGAATTCGACTATATCGAACATTTTATCAGTCCTCTAGTATTATTTGTACTATTGAAATAACTGTTATTATGATTAATGAGATGTAGACTAGGGTGAAGAGGGTGTTGGTGAATTCCTCTAGCTTCTTTATCAAGTCGTCTAGTGGGGCGTATTGCACGGGGTTCTCTAGGACTTTGCTAACTACCCTTTGTAGGTTGTAGACGATGTATAGGGATGTTATCATGCAGATGAGAAGGGAAATGATGATTGGGATGTGGTATGATTTCATCTTATCATCCTCCTCCTCGCTCTTATTAACTCGAACCTCTTTTTGAAATACTCCTCGGTAAAGTAGTCGTCCAGTAGCCATTTTCTGGCTTCCTCGTAGTAGTCAACATAGAGGCATAATAAGGTGCTCTCGTCTATCCATCCTTCCATGTAAGCCCTCTCGATTATATTGAGTTCCTGCTCGATTCGCTTGATCACCCCATAAAGAAGGTATCGCAGTAGTTGCCTCATCATCTCCCCTCCACTAGATCCGCTATGTACCTCATTATGTTCGCTATTACTTTGAAACCTTTGTCAGTTGTGCCTATGACTTCGTTATTCTTGTCCAGCAGTTTACGTTTTGCTAGTTCATGTAGTATGTTATTCCCATGTCTCCTTGAAACGCCTAGGAAGTTAGCGATCTTCCTCGAATCCACAGGTTGCCCTATGAATCGCAAGGTAACGAGCGTGATTATGTTCTCCATAGTTGTCTGCCTAGCCATTTCACCTAGCCCCCAGAACCCTATAGAATAGCTCTCTTACCATATCGTTAAGACGATATAGTGTCGTATTGTTCTGTGTTTCTGACCATTCCTTAGCCGTTTGGAGTATTTTCCTTGCATCTTCTTTGCTTATCGCTTTTAGTCTGGTCATTATTTGCCATAGCGTCCCTTCAAAGTACTTTAACATTTTCTCTCTGACTGTTTTTGGTATGCATTTTCTGTATTTTACTGAAATTCGAAGCTCCGCATAGGAGAGGAGGAGTTTCCAGCCATACCACATCCCCTTGCTATGTCTCTTTCCTTTAAGGTATGATGTGCCTCCTATGTTTTTCATTTGCCCTTGGTAAACTGAAAGAGCCTTAGCTATTATGATGTGCCTTGGGACTCCCTCATTTTTTGCCAGTTTATCGATCCTTCGTAGTAAAGATGAAGGTACGGTAATTGATCCCCAGTCCGTCCTAGCCATTTCAATCAACCTCCTCTTCTAACAACTTTTGGATTATGATTTTTGCTAGGGCTTCTAGAGCGTAATCCCTTAGTTCCTTTATGGCATCTCTCTCCATAGCCAGTATTTCATCCACTCTTTTCTCTAATCTGAGCAGATCTTCGCCTGATAGGTACTTTATTGCTTTTTTTAAGTTCGCTTTTGCCTCCCTTGCTGCCTTGATGCGTTTTAAGGGTATTTCGTAGGGAAAGCTATCTAATGCTTTCTTAATTTCCCCCCACGAAAAAAGGGGGGTTGGGATTTCAACCTTTTGGGGTTTATTTCCAACCTTCTTTTTCCCGAACACGCCCAATCCCCATAGAAATATAGTTCACAATTCTATTTAAGCTTTTCTTTCTTTGGAGAAGTAGAATTCCAAGGTCTAGGTGTTAGGGAGAGTAGGTTCGTGTTGCACCCAGCAATATTCCCTAACACTATCTCATAGTTTTTGGTAGTAGTGGAATCTCTATTACATTAGCATATCTATATATCCATGTTATGAATAGATATGCTCTCTCCATACTCGTTTTAGCGCTCCATCCATGAGTTGCTCGTGGTCTAGTCCATGCCATACTATCGAAACTATATATTATGTTCTTTAAATGATAGATACTATGAATATCAGGACCGAATACATGGATTTTTGTATAATAGTACCCATTAGCCCATAACCATTTATGGGCTAATTTAACCGTCTCATTTACGATTTTTACACGTTCTTCAACACATAGATTAGCGATTGCTATATAGTCGTCTAACTTAACATCATGTTTTTGATATAGTTCAAGAGCATAGATGATTGATTTTGGGGATTTATGATGACCTTGAACTGGAATTAACCAGTTTACTTCATTATATGACTCTAAACCATATAGTATATTATCAAGTGTTCTTTCTACATTCGTCTTATTTCCAATCCATAGTGATTTGGGATTATAATCGTCAGGGTAATCAGGAATAGTAGCGTACACCTCGGCATCATAAAGCATACTCTTTATGTATTTGTAGAGTGCAACAATTCTCTCAAAATGATTCGGCGGATAATCCTTGATTGTTGCATCTCGAAAGATCTCAACACCGCTATCAATTATTACAGACTCTATGAAATCCCTATTTTTTGCTATGTAATCTAGGCTAGGATTGTTAGAATTGACTAGTATAAAAGGATATGGGATTTCAATTGGGGGTAATGTATAGAACTTAACCATCTTGTTCCTCTCCTTTTCAATAGTTGAGATTGATGATGATTATCCCTTCCCATGATCGGAGAAAGACTAGTCTTGAAATGAAAGCTAAAGGATATATTAGGATGTATCGCTTTACCTTGAACCTCTTTACTTTGTTTCCCTTTAGTAGGATCTCTACTTGAAAGCCGTGTTTCTTTTTCTCGAAAAACCACTTTAGGAGGTCGATTAACCTCATGTTCTCATCTCTTTAGCCTAACAACATTCTTCTTTTGAGTTTGAAGGGGTGTACTTTGTATTTGATGATGAGGTTTAGTATTGCTTTCCTGATTGCCTCGCTCCTGTTAGGAAAACGCCTCTTTTCAACTAGCTCGTCTAGTTGTCGTAGGTAGGATTCTGGGATCTGCACGGATACGTGTTTCATATTCCGGTACTTCACTTCTTATCACCCTACCATCATATTGGTCTTTCTTTTAATGAGCTGAAAGATCATTTCTCTGTCTTTGAGTATGAGTTCCCTAACTGCTGTCCTTATGGCTTCGGATCTTGATGGGTATAATCCTATCTCTACTAGCTCATCAATTAGCTTTAGATAGATGCGGGGGATGTGGACTGAAACTACTGTTAGCCTTTTCTCTCCGAAGATCTTTCCCACTCTTGATAAGTTATACCATATACCTTCTACACGCATTCTCTCGTCCCCTCTTTTATCTTTATCCATAAGGGACTGGTGTTGTGGATTATGTATTTCTTCCCGTGCCAACCCTTGTGGTAGAACTGGATCAATCCCTTCTTCATTAGACCTTGTAGGACATAGTCCACAATTGTTAAGGTTACTGGCTTTGTTGACAACCCCGCTTTCTTCGCTATTTTCTTCGGGGTGAAGGTCAAGCATGTCCCCCTTGTCCTCCTTATCATGTCTTGGAGTGTTTCTAGTACGATTCGCTCTATATCAAAATACGATTCCCTCAGAGGCATGTTTAATTATTTTGTACGCTAGGTTTATAAGCTTTCATGAGAAGGGGGTTGTCGCTTTTTGTACTATGTATCTAATTGGTTTTGTGCTCTGTCTTATCGTTAATAAATTTGATGATCCAAGATATCCGTTCCTCCAGAACACCCATCTTTGACTGGAGTGATGTAACTTTTTTGAGGAGCCACGCTAATAGCGTTACAATAATTGATGAAAAAAGCGAGAAGATTATATAGAATATGGAGTTATCCATGCCCTTCACCTGCTCTAACAATATCCTCTTTTAGCGAGTCAGGATCGTAGACTCTGTGTTCTAGATACCACAATATTTCTTCTATCATGGATGCGTACTTTGTATTTCCAGTCTTGATAAAGTATTCCTTGAGGGCATAGAGCATGTCAACAAAGAGCTTGAAGTACGCATTCTCGCTCCTGAATTTCCAGTTGAGAATGCTTAGTATAATGATTAGTGCTAATTCGATTAGGGAGAGTATGTCTAACATTTCTTCTGCCCCTTGTAACTACTTATAAATTCTGATAAGTATAAGTATTGTCTTTGGGGGTTGGGTGCGAGATGGAGTATCTAAAGAAGATAAGGGAGGAGGGACAAAAGTATGGATGGGGGTTTATGTTGATTCGGAAGAAGGAGTTTGAGGAGTTCATGGATGTTCTTTTGAGGAGGTTCGATAAGGTAAGGCTATTGGATGTGGGTGCGTGGAAGTGCTTTCTTTATGATTATATAAGGAAAGTCTATACGAGGGTTCATTATGTTGGTGTTGATGTTATTGATAATCCGGATCGGATAAAGGAGGCAGAGTTCTATGTTATGAGTCCTACGTATTTACTCTTTCCTAGTGAGAAGTTTCAGGCAGTAGTTATGCTTGAAACATTGGAGCATATAATCGATTATACTCTGGCTTTGAGAGAGGCATACAGGGTTCTGGTAAAAGGAGGGGGGTTATTCATTCAGTCAGTAATCTGCTATGATGAGTGTGCGTTATTAGACGAGACTCATGTGCACGTATTGCATCCTAAAACGCTTTCGAGGCTTCTAAGGCATATTGGGTTTAAAGAAATAAGACAGTTTGAGGGATCGACATTCTGTGTTTATTCTTTCAAGTAGTGATTACGCACCAAGGGATGTCTCTTAGCTCTGGGATCTTTTTTCCGCATGGATGTCCATAAAGACCGTGTTCCCCGAAACACTCTCCATGATCTGATGTTAGTATGACCTTTTTCCTTCTTAATATGCGTACTATGGATTTCACGTATTCTAGTGCCCAGAGCAGATTTGTGTAGTATGCTTTTCTTGCCTTCCCTTTGTCAAGCTCTCCTCTCTTTAGGGCCTTCCATAGTTTAAACTCGGGGTTGTTTATGTTGCTTGTGAAGTATTGTTTTAGTTCTGGGGATAGTGGGTAGGGTGCGTGTGGTTGTAGATAGTGTATTATGAATTTTCTTCTGGGATTTATCTTCATTCTTACTATGGCTACTCTTGTCACGTCCGAGGGATGTATGCAATAAATTCCGTTAAACTTCCTCCATGAGTCTGCCCATACACACCTAACCGAATCAAATATCCACCTAGGGTCGTACTCGATGCCTTGAAAGGCGTTCCTGTAGTTTCCTATGTATGGGTTTGCTGATATGTAGATTGAGTTTGGTATTCTTTCTTCAAAGGTGTTTGTGAACCATTCCATAGTGCACGATCCTAGGGATCTGCATTTTTCTAGCTCTATTTTCTTTGCTGAGTGGAATAGGAATACGTGTTTTAATGCGTCCTTGAGGGTGTCGTATCTACATGCATCAAGTATGACTAGTATATCCCAGTCTAGGGAATAAATTAGATCCTTCTGGAGGATCATGATTTCACCAATACTACCTTGTCGAAGATGTAGATAAAAGCTCTATCATCTATTTTATAGGATTCGCAGAAGCAATTGTACCCTAATCTTTGAGCCGTGTGAAGAGCAATTGTTGCTGATATGAAATCATACTTATCTCCTTGTTTCTTGATCTGTCTCTCAATTTTCCCGTTATATGTCTCTTCTATGGATCGTAGTATTTTTTGCTTTTCTTCTTCGCTTTTTATTGGGAATAATCCACGAGTCCTGTACCACGTATCAGTTTTTTCTACTACGACTAGCAACTTCATGGTTAACCTCCTTATGCAATCACCTGTCCTTTAGATAGTTGTCCCATTCTTTCTTCCATAGTCCTTTGGCGTATAGAAAGCGTATTAGATCTACCATTATGAGACCGTGAAATACACTAGGTAGCCATCCCTTATCTGTATATATTACTGCTCCTATGCGTCCTCCCATTTTTATTTCTACGCAATAGGGGAATCCGCAATATGGGCATATCATGGGATCTCCATTTTTTATCTTTTTGTTGTAGATCACCATGTTATCGCTTCCTAGTACTTCCCAGTCAGCTACATCTTTGGTGAATTCTCCTATGGTTTTCTTGCATAATGGGCATACTATCTTCGTTCCTTTTTTAATCACCATCCTTCTCCACCTTCTTTATTTCTATCCCGCCCCACTCTGAGTTCCATGCTGATATTATTGTTCCGTCTTCAAGTACTAGGTATACTTCTCCCATATCACATTCTATTCCGTAACTATTTACTTCGTACTCTCCATCTACTACAATATCTACTATCTTCTTTCCTACTATTTTCTTCTTTATTTCTTCAAGCTTCTTCTTATCCGTCACGCAATCACCTACCAGATATCCTTATCTACTTTAATTCCCATGATTCTTCTTTGATGATTAGTTTTCGTATTTCTGATTCTATATTTGTTATCTCATCGAGTATTTTACACCTTTTACATTCTTTTATTGGGCATTCGTTGCAAATTGCTTTGAGTTTTCTATGCGTACTTAACAACTCCTTCAATAACATGTAATCTTCAGGTGTGAACGTCATTCTACATCACCTTCCACGCATTTTTTGAATTCGTGGATTAGTTTTATTGCTTCTCTTACGTTCTTGTTGTTGATTACTCCTAGTTTTTGTATTATTGCGTATATTTTCTTTATGAGTTTCATTGCTCTATTTTTTGCTCCTATCCATTTTTGCGATTTTGGTATTGTTGATTTTAGTATTTCTATTTCTCTCCGCAAGTATGGTATATATTCGCTGAGTTCGGTTGTGAGTATTGTGTATTCGATTGTTTTCATTATTGATATTCCGCTGTCGTGTGCTACTACCTCCTTTTCTTTAAGCCCTGATTTTTCTAGGTATTCGTCTATGATGTCTCTGAGTAGATCCGATAGTTGCATCTCCTTTCTGAGGGCAAGTTCTCGAAGTAGGAGGTATGTTTCGTAGTCGATGGCGACGCCTATGATGCGGTATGGTCTATCCCCAAAGACTCTTTTTGGCATATGTTTGTGACCTCCTACTACTCTACTCTACTCTACTGCTCTACTTATTTCTTTTTTTAAAAAAACACTTTTAGAGTATGGGTATGGGTATGGGTATTCTACATGTTCCACAGGAAATGGTAGGTAATCATTTTTACATATTCACTTATGGTTAGGTGTTAGGGAAAGTAGGTTCTCAGGTGCTCGGACATTTTCCCTAACACTCTTAAAGAAGGTAGAAAAAAGGGGTTAGAGTTTATCGGAAAGTACTATGATTGCTGGGAATCCAACGAAGATGTATAGGATGGCAAACAATATGTTTCGTGGTCTATACCAAAGCCAATCTTTTGCCATGCCTAGCTTATCCTCAATCTCTTCAAGGGCGTAGTAGGCATTCTTGAGGAACCTCTGGTAGCCATAGTCGTTTGGGTTTGCTCCTATGAATTCTTTAGTCGCGTTAATTTGCTTAGCAATCATGGATTTAATATAGTCAAAGTCTGTTTCTATTGTGGGAAACATCCAGTTGGGATTGCCACTATATTTTTCAAGACCTTTGTAGGCTTTTGATAGTTCTTGGTATAAGACTTCAGCATCATTAACGGTTTTGGCAAAGTTAATGTGAGCGATTACATCACGGTCAAGGGGATAGATTTCATGGTAGTAATAGTTGGCAACTAGGTATATACCCAAT
>Ga0190363_1000482_pt1 | contig 23360 bp, 25 predicted proteins | sample 48721867_MG_FD_161272 | JGI IMG/M metagenome (GOLD analysis project Ga0190363, IMG submission 161272) | Hydrothermal vent microbial mat bacterial communities from Southern Trench, Guaymas Basin, Mexico - 4872-18-6-7_MG | ecosystem: Environmental > Aquatic > Marine > Hydrothermal vents >... | reverse complement strand
TGAGTTATAACTCTGTGAGAAAATCTTTTGGAATAAAAACAATTCATACAGCAAGGGAATATGCAAAATTTTTGGAAAATTCCTTCTTGTTTATTTTCTTAAAAAAGTTTTCGTGGTCTATGAAGGAGATGGAGAATGTTCCAAAGAAAGTATATTGTATTGATACCGGAATGATTTCTTCATTGATACAGGTAGATATGGGCAGGGTAATGGAGAATCTGGTTGCGATAGAACTCTTAAGGAGGAAAAGTTACTATGCCCCATCCTTGGGGATTTACTACTGGAAGGATTACCAGCAGAGAGAGGTCGACTTCGTTGTAAAGGATGGTTTGAATGTTAAAGAACTTATACAGGTATGCTATGACATCGAGGATCTCTCCACGAAGAACAGAGAGCTGAGGGCTCTGATAAAGGCGGGGAAGGAGTTGAAATGTAAGAATCTGAAGGTTATTACATGGGACTATGAAGGCAGGGAGGAGTTTAGGAACAGAGAGATAGAATTCCGGCCTCTGTGGAAGTGGTTGCTGGAATTGTAATTTATATATGATGAATTCTATATAATTTATCACATAAGATGGAAAAATTTGAGATATTGGAGATACTTACGGAATGGAATTTCTGGAAGGAGGATATGGAGGTAGGTATATTCAGAGAGTATTATGTCAATGAAATTTTAGATAGATTAAAACTTGATAAGGTTATCAGTGTAATAGGTGTAAGAAGGAGTGGGAAATCCACAATACTAAAACAAATCGTTAAAAAATTAATTGAAAAAAATATGCGAGAAAATACATTGATAGTAAATTTTGAAGACAGGAGATGGCTAAAACTGGATTTAGAATTTTTGAATAAGGTTTATGACGCATATCAAGAGATAATAAAGCCCAGGGGTAAACCATACATATTTCTTGATGAGATACAAAAAGTTGAAAAATGGGAGAGATTTGTGAGGAGTTTGAATGAAAGGAAAGAAGCAAATATCCTTATCACGGGTTCTTCTTCGGAATTGATGAGCAAAGAACTTTCATCATTACTTACTGGTAGGACCTTAGAGATTGAAATATTCCCCCTAAGCTTTAAGGAATTCCTAAAATTCAAAAAATTAAGAATAAAGGATGAGAGGGATATGGCATTTAATGCTGCTGAAATAAGATCATTATTTATTGAGTATCTTGAGTTTGGGGGTTTTCCAGAAATTGTGTTAGTGGATGATAAAAGATATAAGCGTGAGATCTTATGGCAGTATTTTGATGATATAATAGGCAAAGATGTTATAGAGCGTTTTAATATAAGAAATTCGAGGAAAATAGAGATTTTAGCAAAGTATTATCTTACAAATATTTCATCCCCCCATACATTCAACTCGATTTCGAGATTTTTAAAGATTCCGGTTGAAACTATAAGCAGATACTCAAATTATCTTGAAATTTCTCGATTAATATCCTTTTTAAAAAGATTTTCATTTTCACTCAAAGAACAGGAAAATTCTCCAAGAAAGGTTTATTCCATCGATATTGGTTTAAGTAATGCTATTGGTTTTAGATTCAGAGAAGATTTTGGAAAAATTGCTGAAAATATTGTTTTTTTGGAATTAAAAAGGAGGGAAATGAAATCTAAAACTGAGATATTTTATTGGAAAGATTCCTATGGAAAAGAGGTTGATTTTGTTGTAAAAGATGATACGAGTATTAAAGAACTGATACAGGTTTGCTGGGATATATCAAAACCAAATACTAAGGAGAGGGAATTAAAGGCACTGGTAAAGGCTGGTAAAGAGTTGAAGTGCAGGAATCTGAAGGTGATCACGTGGGACTATGAAGGCAGGGAGGAGTTTAAAGGTAAAGAGATAAGGTTTATTCCTTTGTGGAGGTGGTTGCTGGGATGAAAACGGGATAAATAATAAATATCGTTCTCAAAGAGAACAATATTTAAATAATATCGTTCTAAAATAATACAATATGAGAGAAAGGGATTTTAAAATTGTATTTGCAGAATGGAAAACAAGGTCTCTGCCGGCTTTAATAGAGAGAAGCAGCAGGATACCTTTAAAACCAGAGTCAATAGTTTCAATTATCGGTCCGAGGCAGGCAGGAAAGACATTCAGAATGTTCCAGATTATAAAGGAATTGCCCGTATTTAAGGACAATATTCTTTATGTAAATTTTGAGCATGAAAGGTTGAGAAATTTAGACGCAAATGATTTGCGAGATATGCTGAAGGTTTTTTATCAGATGTTCTCTCCCGATGAAAAATTTCCCGTTTATTTATTCTTAGATGAAATTCAGAATGTCAGGGACTGGGACAGATGGGTAAGAAGAGTCTACGATAGTGGGAAATATAGGATTTTCATTTCTGGTTCTTCCTCAAAACTCTCAAGTAGAGAAATTGCAACTTCTTTGAGAGGGAGAAGTATAGATTTTGTTATTTTTCCATTCAGCTTTAAGGAATTTTTAAGGGCTAAAAATTTTGAAGTAAATTTAATTATTAGCTATTTAGAGGAAAGAGGGAAGATTTTAAAACTTACTGAAGAATTTATAACTTTCGGTAGTTATCCAAAGATTGTTTTATCGGGAGATAGAGAAGTAAGGGAGAGAATTTTAAAATCATATTATAACGCAATTTTTTATAAAGATTTAGTGGAGAGGTACAGTTTAGATCCCACATTGCTGGATACTTTCCTTGGATATGCAATATCCTGTTTTTCAAAACAAACAAGCATATCTAAAATTTATAATTATCTTAAAACCCTTGGATTAAAGTGCAGTAAATCTACATTGATCAAATTTTTAAGATACAGCGAAGAAGCATTCTTTCTCTTTCCCGTGGAAATCTTCTCTTATTCAATAAAAGACAGAAAGCAGTATCCAAGAAAGCTCTATGTTGTTGATAATGGCATCATAAGAGCTATTTATCCCGAGTATATGGAGGATATGGGAAGATTGATGGAAAATACCGTTTTTATTGAACTGAAAAGAATGGAATTTGCAGGAAAAATTTCGGAGATCTACTACTGGAAGGATTATCAGCAGAGGGAGGTCGACTTCGTTGTAAAGGAAGGTTTGAATGTTAAAGAACTTATACAGGTATGCTATGACATCGAGGATTTCTCCACGAAGAACAGAGAGCTGAGAGCTCTGATAAAGGCTGGGAAGGAGCTGAAATGCAGGAATCTGAAGGTGATCACGTGGGACTATGAAGGCAGGGAGGAGTTTAAGAATAAGAGGATAGAATTTATTCCGCTATGGAAATGGTTATTGAGGATATAAAAACTTCCTATATAGGGTAAAACTTTTTATATAATATTTACCAGTATATAGTATATGAAAACAGAATTAATAAAGAGGATAATTCAGGATCAGGAGATAGAGAGAAAGAGAATTTTTGAAGAGGAGAGAATAGTGGAGAGGGATGTCGATAAAAATTTTTTCTGCGAAATGCTTAAACATCCTAATATTCTCACAATCCTCGGTCTGAGAAGGTGTGGGAAATCTGTTCTTTCGTGGCTTATCCTTAAAGACGAGAGATTTGGATATGTTAATTTTGATGATGAAAGGCTTTATGGATTAAAGGCAGACGATTTAAATGCGATTTTAAAAGCATTTTATGAATTATACGGGGACATAGAGTATATAATACTCGATGAACCTCAAAATGTGAGGGGATGGGAATTATTTGCCAACAGACTAAGAAGGACAAAGAAGGTGATTATAACTGGTTCTAACTCAAAACTTTTATCTGGAGAATTGGCAACCCATCTAACTGGTAGACATGTCGATTTCATACTTTATCCATTTAGTTTCAGAGAGTTTCTTAGGTACAACGGAGTGAACCTGAAGGATATTAATAGATATGCTTATGCAACATCTACCGAAGCCAGAATAAGTAAATTACTTTTACAATATATTGAAAAAGGAGGGCTTCCGGAATCCTATAAATTTGGTAAGAATATTCTAAGGTCGATTTTCTCGGATATAATTAAAAAGGATATACTCGTGAGACACGAAATAAAAAAAGTAAAAATAATGGAAGATATGGTAAAGTATATGATTTCAAATTTTTCTAAGCCATTTACATATAACAAACTCAGGAATGTGTTTGGGATGAAGATTGACACCGTTGAGAATTATATAGGATATATGGAAGATGCGTATCTCATCGAAATAATTAAAAAATTTTCATTCAAGCTTAAGGAGCAGAGAATTTCGCCAAAGAAGGTTTATTGTATAGATACGGGATTTATAAATATTGTAGCCTTTAGATTCTTTGAGGATTATGGAAGGGTGATGGAGAATCTGGTTGCTATTGAATTAAAGAGGCGGGGGGAGGAGATTTATTATTGGAGGGACTATTCTGGAAGAGAGGTAGATTTTGTTGTTAAAGAAGGTGTAAAGGTTAAAGAACTTATACAGGTATGCTATGACATCGAGGATCTCTCCACGAAGAACAGAGAGCTGAGAGCTCTGATAAAGGCTTCTAAGGAATTGAAATGTAAGAATCTGAAGGTGATCACGTGGGACTATGAAGCTAAGGAGGAGTTCAAGAACAGGAAGGTAGAATTCCAGCCTTTGTGGAAGTGGTTGTTACAGATAAAAACAAGGAGTTAGGGTTCTTCAAGGATTTTTACACTATAGTAAATTGGCAAGTTTCTTAATATCTCTATTTGCAACATGCGTATAAATTTGGGTTGTTCTTAGGCTCTTGTGCCCAAGTAATTGCTGAATATATCTTATATCTGCTCCTCCTTCAAGAAGATGAGTAGCAAAGCTGTGCCTTAAAGTGTGAGGAGTAACCTTCTTCCTTATCCCTGCTTTTCTTGCTGCATTCTTCACTATTTGCTGAATTGTTCTTTCCTTATATCTTCCTCCTCTCTCTGAAATCAAAATCCACCCAAATTTCCTTACTCCGTATTCCTTTAGCAATTCCTTCAGTTTTTTATGAAGAAAAACTATCCTTTCTCTCTCACCCTTTGCCTGTTTGATATGTATAAGTTCCCTTTCAAAATCAATGTCTTGCCACTTTAAATTTCTTACTTCACTTAAACGTAAGCCTGCATAGTAAAGTAATGCCAGCACTATTTTGTGTTTGATGTTGGTAGTGAGTTCAAACATCTTCTGAATCTCGGTTTTGTTAAGAACAACTGGCAATTTTTGTTTTGATTTCGCCAAGGGCAATTTCTCATCAAATCTTTCATTTAGCACGTTCTCGTAAAAGAACTTCAAAGCAAAGTAAACACTTCTCATAGTTGATCTGCTTTTGTTTGAATAGGAAAGTAGGAATTCTCTTGGTGTTTTACCTGATTTCAGAAATTTGATAACAACATCCCTGTACTTCTTTCCAGTTCTGTAAGAGTATTTTCTGAGCTTTAGTTCCTCAATAAGTTTACCCACAAATTCGTAATTCTTTTGATAATTCCTTTTATAATTATCCCGCATAATATTACTAATAAAAAAGAGTTTTTAAATATTTCGGATAATATACAAAATATGCAATTTCCTGAATTGTTTTCGGGAAATTGGAGTTAGGCGACATATCCCGCAGCCGTCTTAAGGAGGTGTGAATATGGGTAGGAAGATAGAATCTGATAGAATAATCTTAGGAAGACTTTTTGAGGATTTTTGGTTTTTAATTCCAGAATATCAACGGCCGTATGTATGGACACCAGATAATGTTAATGATTTACTGGAAGATTTATGGTTTGCGTATGAAAATAATTCTGAAGATGAATATTTTGTCGGTTCTTTAGTTTTGAAAAAGGTTACTCAAAGTACATTTGATGAATACGAGGTATTAGATGGTCAGCAGAGATTAACTACTTTTGCACTTTTGTTTACAATTTTGAAAGAAAAAGCAAAAGATGAAAGATTGAAAAGAACTCTAGCAGAAAGTTTATTTCAGGAAGAAAATCCATATAGAAATATACCTGAGAGATCAAGAATAGTATATGGAATAAGAGGAGACTCTGACAAATTTCTAAGAGAGTTTATTCAAAGTGGTAATAAAAGGTTAGATGGAAAAGATGTATCCGTAAAAAATATGATTAACGCAATAGAGACCATAGAAAAATTTTTCAAAAACAAAAATAATATTGAAAATTTTGCAAAGTTCTTATTGAATAAAGTAGTCTTCATATATGTTGCTACCGAAGATCGAGAAGATGCTTTTAGGTTATTTACAATTCTTAATAATAGAGGTATCCCATTAACAAATGCAGATATTCTAAAAGCCATAAATATTGGGGAAATCGAAAAATCTGGAAACAAAAAGCTCTCAGAAGAGTATGCCAAAAAGTGGGAAGATATACAAAATGAACTAGGAGAAGATTTTGACCGATTCTTAGGATTCATCAGAACAATATTAGTAAAAGAAAAGGCAAGAAAAAGTTTGTTAGAAGAATTTGAAGAAAAGATATATAAAGCGGGTAAATTGGACAAAGGAAAAGAAACAATAGACCTGCTTAATAAGTATTATGAAATACATACAAAAATTATTGATTTCTCACCCAGTGATAAGCCTTTATCAAGCTATTCCGATGAGAAAAATAACGAGTACAAGAACTTAATAACTATAATGAAAACAGCATTACCCTCTACAGATTGGATTCCACCATTGATTCATTTCTATAGTAAGTTTGGAGATGGGTATCTATTAGAATTTTTGAAGAAATTAGAATTCAAATTCAGTAGTGATTGGATTTTATATTACACCCCAACGCAAAGGATTGAGAATATGAATAGAATTCTCAAAAAGATAGATAATGCAAATTCTCCAGAAGAAGTATTAAATGATGTAAATATTGAAGTTAGTATAGATGATCTTAGAAGAACTTTATCGGGAGATATTTACGAAAAAAGATTTGCCAAATATGTTTTATTGAAATATGAGTATTTAATCCAAGATAATTCTCGATACGAAGGTTCTCCCAATTTTATTAGTGTAGAACATGTATTACCACAAAACCCCCCAGAAAATAGTAAGTGGCGAGAGTGGTTTACAGATGAAGAGATAGAACAATACAAACACAAAATGGGGAATTTGGTCTTGCTAAATCGTAGGAAAAATTCATCCCTTTCGAATCTGAATTTTGATAAGAAAAAAGAAAGATACTTTAAAGGCAGTATCTCAACATTCCCAAGTATAAATCACATAATGCAAAAAACAGAATGGAGAAAAGAGGATATAGAGAATAGAACTAACGATATGATCAAAAGACTAACATCTGTATAGGGTGATAATAGTGATTGTACGGCTGCGGGATACGCTTTGCCACTATCGTGGCTCGCCCTTCGGGTCGCCTAACAAGCAGGTATCTGGCTTCGGCATTATGTGCCTTCGCTCAAATCCAGCCTACGGCTGGACTTCAGATACCCGTCAAACGTTAAGTGAAATCGGGCTCCGCGGTGGCTTTAAAATAGATTAAAAAGAGAGTATATGATAATATGAACATGAAAATAGAAGAAGAAACGGTAAAAATTAAAGAAGAAGTGGGACGTGGAACTCGTGGAGGACCATACGTTTATGTGGTTGAAGGAAACGAACTAATTCACATTAATGAATATGCCAGTAGAAAGCTTCCCGGTAAATACGAGGATGAAGTAATTTATGAAGTTCCCAAAAACAAATTAGTGGGAAAAATCATATATTGTTTTGAATTCTCCAGAAGTGGCGGAGAGTTTTTAATCAAATGTAAAATTGATGATTTTGAAAATGGGCGTCCAAAAAGGTATGAATATTACGAATCTCTCAGAAAGCGAATCCATGATATTCATCATCTAAAGTTTCGTGTTAGAGATCCTGCATTAATATCCCTTCTAACACAATTTGATCAATTGTTTATACCAATAATCCGTGATATTAAAGAATATGAAAACATTCAAAACTTCAAAATTTCATTCATGGGACATCAAGCAAGATTAGAAAATGCTTTCAGGAACCCTAAATTATATTATTTTACATTTATGAGTTTACCAAGAGATAAGAGTAGGATTAACAGCCTGAAAGTTACGCGGAGATGGCTGTATCAGCTATGGGTACTAAAATTATTATGTGAGGCTCTCAAAGTATCTAAATTCAAAGGACACGAATACGAAGGGGAACCATACTGGTGGATTGAACAAGGTTCAGATTTTAGCACAGGTGTTGGAGAGACTCCTTTTGGAGATATAACTTTCTGGCTTGAATATCAACCAGAAGATTTTTGGTCGGAATATCGGTCTGATAAGTGGAGATATAGGTCCCAGGGAATATATACGGGGAAAGTTGGATTAAATAGACCAGATATTGTTGTAGTAAAAGGTTATTTTGAGAGAACGACAGATTTTATTGATTCTAAAAAACCCATAGACTTAATTATAGAATGCAAAGAAGATCCTTTTAGTAAGTGGGAGAATGAAATTAATTCACAGATCCTGCCTTATCAAAAAACATTTAGACCTAGGAATTTTCTTGTTGTTTCTTTAGAGAGCGTTCCACAGAGAATAAAGAAGAATTTGGAAACTCATGAGATAAAAGTTATTGACAATCTAAAACCAAGCAGTGATAATTTAAAAACATTATACAATGTTGTTGAAAAGGTGTTTGAATGATGATGCCATCACCGCTCCGCCCGACTCTACGGCAACTTCGTGCCTTGCCTCGCTCCGCTCGGTCACTTAACAGGAGGATATGTGGCTCCACTTCGCTACGCCAAAATTTCGCAAGACGAAACTTCACATATCCCCGGAACGTTATACGCAATCGCCCTAAATTTTTAAATAGAAATGAATGATATATCTTAAAGATATGGAGGTAAAAAATGGCATTGATTCCACCTTTCTTCCCGGATTGTGTTGTTGCCATAGGAATTGAGGATCCAAGCGGTGATGAGCGGAAGCGGAAATGGGTAGCTTCAGGGTTTCTATATGGTCATTATATTACTGATAACGAAGATGGCACAAAATCATACAAAGTTTATCTTGTCACAAATCGACACGTATTTGAAAATTTACCGAGAATATATCTCCGTTTTAATCCAAGGACAAATGAACCTGCACGCGAATACACGCTTAATCTCTTAAATGAAAATGGTGCACAGCTATGGTTTCCCCATCCCAATGCCAAAATAGACGTTGCTATTATACCGATTAATTTCAGGTTGCTTCAGGAACATGCTATGCAAATTGCTTACTTCCAAAGCGACCAGCATGTGGCAAGCGTGGATAAATTAAACGAGCTAGGAATTACTGAAGGAGACTTTGCATATGTCCTTGGCTTTCCTATGGGTCTTATAGGTGGTGAGAGAAATGCCGTGATTGTTCGGAGTGGCACAATCGCACGAATACGAGATGCTCTTGTCAGAGCCAATCAAGAATACCTAATAGATGCTTTCGTATTTCCTGGAAATAGTGGAGGTCCAGTCATTTCCAAACCTGAGGCTCTTGCAATCCAAGGCACAAAATCACAAGGAGCGGCATACCTTATAGGTATCGTAAAGTCATATGTTCCATATCAAGATGTGGCAGTTAGTTTGCAGTCAAAACGTCCAAGAGTTATTTTTGAAGAAAATTCAGGACTTGCAGCGGTCCATCCAATTGACTTTGTTCAAGAAGCAATTAAAGGACACCTAAAACTAGTGGAGGGTAATAAAGAAGAGGAAAAATCACAAAATGGCGACAGCGTATAACAGAGCGTATCTGGCTTCGCCTTCGGCTACGCCCAAATTCCCCCTTTGGGGAACTTCAGATACGCTCGGAACGTTATATTCAATCGGCGTCGGCTCGCATGATATAAAAGGTCTAATAACCTTTAAGCCTTAAGTAATATTATGAAAGGGAAAGAATTTTTAAGACCAAATATAAAGAAAATTATTTTGTTTATTATTCTTTTAGTTTTTGGATTACTCCTACTGGGTTTTTCATCTGGTTTTGGTTATTTCAATCCTATATTTTTTTATTTATCTTTGATACTTAATTGGCCACTTATTTTAATCTTATTAGTCAACGAAAGCACTGCTTTTCTTGTGATAGCTTATACAATTACAGTACTTTATAATTATATTTTAGCTTGTTTTGTATATTCTATTTTTAGAAGAAAATAGCTCGCCAACGCCGACTTCTTACATTTAGTGCCTCGTTCCACCCATTCGATCATATGATGACAGACAAAAAATAGAAAAATTTATCCCAACCAACTAAAGATTTATATAGGGAAACTTTTTAAATATATTTCCCTATAAATAATACTATGATAAATAGGGATACTTGGACAAAACAGATAAAGGATTTTGAAGAGGAGCCCTCTCCACCAGATATAAAGGAAAGGGAAGTGGAGATACCTCTAAGTCTCAATGTGAGAAGAGCAATTACGTTAATTGGGCCACGAAGATCAGGAAAGACCTATCTCATGTTTCTCCTGATCAAAAAGTTAATTGAACAAACAAGGAATGTCATTTACTTGAATTTTGAATCACCGGAATTAAAAACAACCGAACCTAATGATTTAAACACGTTTCTGGATGTGTATTTCTCCCTCTACCCGGAAAGGATCAGGGAAAAATCCTACTTTTTCCTGGATGAGATTCAGAATGTTGAGGGCTGGGAGAGTTTTGTGAGAAGTTTACTGGATAAGGGGAATCTTGTTTATGTTTCTGGTTCTTCATCAAGGTTACTGAGCAGGGAAATTGCAACCCAATTAAGGGGCAGAAGTATAAATTTTGAAATATTTCCCTTAACATTCAAGGAATTTCTAAGATTTAAAGATAAATCCTTTAATTTGACTTCACTTTCAACACTCCAATTATCTCAGATTAAAAAATATACTCGTGAGTTCATCAATTTCGGTGCATATCCCGAAGTTGTGCTTACAGAGAGTAAGAGGTTAAAGGAGAAGATTCTTGATGAAATAGTTGAGGTAACAATTCAGAGAGATGTTATAGAGAGATACAAGGTAAGGAATGAAAAATCTCTAAGAATCTTGTTCAAGGCATTAGTAAACTCCAGAGAATTTTCTGTGCACAGTTTCTATAATTTTTTAAAGTCTATCGGTATAAGGATAAGTAAGAATACAATTTACTTTTATCTACAGATTCTGGAGGACTCTCTCGTTGTCTATCCCCTAAAAAAATTCTCACTCTCCTACAAGGAAGAAGAGCAGTCTATGCCAAAGATTTACATGGTTGATAATGGAATTCTAAGAGTTTATGGTATTGACAATGAAAGTAAATTACTCGAAAATCTGGTATTTACAGAACTTTTGAAGAGATATGGGTTTAAAAATTTGAGGTATCTCAAGATTAATCAGAAAGAGGTCGATTTTGTAGTAATGGATAGAAAAAAGGTAAAGGGATTAATTCAGGTATGCTATGACATCGAGGATTTCTCCACGAAGAACAGAGAGCTGAGAGCTCTGATAAAGGCTGGGAAGGAGCTGAAGTGCAGGAATTTAAAGGTAATTACCTGGGACTATGAAGGCAGGGAGGAGTTTAAGAACAGAGAGATAGAATTCCGGCCTCTGTGGAAGTGGCTCTTGAGTTAAGGGTTGTGGAATTCAGAATTTTCAGGAGAATGCCGAGGATTTTTCATCATGGGCATTAAGTGGTGAAGTTAAGTTTATACTTATTATTAGATTCCTTTAAATGGAAAGTATCCCAATAATGTAAGTCATAAACTTACCTTTAGAATGGCAGAGAAAACACAAAAAGAACGCAAGAAAAGAAGTGCTGAGGAGATAAAACAGGCCATAGTAGACTACATAGAAACTCTGGACTTCCCCACAACCACCGGAGGGATTGCAGAGGGTGTTGGATTGAACTGGTATGCTGCATCCTTCTATTTAGGACAACTGAGAGAGGAGGGCAGAGTATTTCATAAAAAAGTCGGAAGACAGAACCAGTGGTGGACTGAAAAGATAGATGAGCAGAGGAAGAAGATCAGGGAGATGGAATCCGTGTTAAAGAAACTGGAAAAGAGGGGTGTTTGAGAAGAATGAAAACAGCAAAAAACCAGAGGTTAAGAGAAAATTCAAAAAGAAACGCGATAAAAAAGGTGATGAGTTCAATAGGTTCCTAAAGGAGCTTGATGTCATGCTTATGATTGACGAAGCAAGAATACTTAAAAACGAAGTTGGCGACATGGGGGGTACATTAAAGCTCTGTGAAAAAATATTGAAGCTATCACCGGACAACAGGGATGCACTTCTTCTGAAAGCAGGTGCACTCGGCGAATTAGGGCGTTTCAAGGAGGAGGCTGAAATACTGGCGGAAATTATCAGATTATATCCTGAGAATCATGAGGTTTACTATCTCCTTGCACTGAGATTCTTCTCTATGGGAGAGGATGATAAAGCGCTGAGATATATTGATATGTCTCTTGAGAGAGGGGAGACCTTTGACAATCTTATTGCAAAAGCACAGTTTCTTCATTTAATGGAAGATGAAGAATATAAAAAATATCTTAAAAAAGCCGAAAGACTCGACAAGAAAAGATTTGACAATTTTATGAAAAATTGCTGGACATTGAAAGCAGAATATGATGTGGATATAATTGCTGAATATAGGTGATATAAATGGCAAACACGGAAAAAGAATTCTTGGAATGGAAAGTCGATTTTCTGAAAAATCAGGCTGAAATGTTAAATGCGCCCCTGGAAGCAGGGCATGTGCCTGATGAAGAGATAGAACTTTTCGAAACAGATATTAGAAATATTAAAGTGTGGATTAAGGAATTGAAGGGGAAAAAGATAGAATCTACAAAGAAGAACCTGAAGTGGAAATCCAATTTCCTGGAAGAGCAATTAAAGAATGTGAATATGAACCTGGAAGGTGACTGGACTACAGACGAACATAGAGAATTTTTGCAGGAGGATGCTAGAAATATAACGGCTTGGATTAAGGAATTAAAGAATGGCCAAAATCGGCAGAAATAAACAACCACGCCATAAATGGCGGGGTATTTCACACTAACCAATCGCTTAGGGTTGATTGCCCAAGGTCACTCTCCAAATCGGAGAACCCTGAAACCCTGAGCACATTAGACCAATGAACGGCAGAGCAGAGTTTATTACTTTTAGTTGCTCTTAAGAAACAAATTTATATATTTTTGTTTCTTATACTATAACTATGGGAAACAACTTTGAAATAGTTTTGGAGGAATGGAAAAGATTTAAATTTCCAGAGATTATTCCAAGATATATAGAGCCGAAAATTTCCAGAGACATAGTGGCGATTATCGGTCCAAGAAGGGTTGGAAAAACCTATCTTTTGCTTCATTTAGCGAAAAAAATTTTGAAAGAATTTCCAAAGGATAATGTGGCCTATCTTAACTTTGACGATGAGAGAATTGAAAAAGATTTTGAGAAATTCTTTCAGAGTTATTACGAAATTTTTAGTCCAGAAGAAGAAAAGAAAATTGTTTTATTTTTGGATGAAATTCAATTGGTAAAAAACTGGGCCGGCTGGCTGAGAACGCTGCATAATCAAGGAAAATATCATCTTTTTGTTGCTGGTTCTTCTTCAAAACTTTTAAGTAAAGAAATTGCCACCTCTTTGCGAGGAAGATATATTTCCTATCTTCTCTTACCTTTTTCCTTTAAGGAATTTTTGGGGATAAAGGAAATGGAACTGAGAGAAATTCTCCCAGAAGACAGGGGAAGGATAATGAAATATCTCAGAGAATATATTGAGTTCGGCGGTTTTCCAGAGGTTATTTTGGAGAAAAACGAGTTTGAAAAAAGAAAAAAACTGAAAACCCTTTATGAAACAATCTTTTTTAGAGATATCGTGGAAAGATTCAAAATCAGAAATTATGAAACCGCAAAAAATGTTTTGGAGATTCTTTTGAGCAATTATTCAAGCAAAATTACGATTTCAAAATTAAATAGATTTTTAAATTCTGCTGGAGTAAAAATAGCAAAGAAAACTTTGTGGAGATATATTCAGTATTTTGAAGACGCCTTCTCTATTTTTCTTTTGTCTTCGCATACCTTCTCAAAGAGAAAGCAGATATTGCTGCCAAGAAAAATATATTCTGTAGATACAGGGCTCTCGCTCTTTCTCTCTGGGAAAAAAGATGAGGGAAGATTAATAGAAAATATTGTTTTTCTTGAAATTTTGAGAAGAAGGGAAAAAGAACTCTTTGATGTTTTTTATTATCTTAAAGATGATTTTGAGGTTGATTTTGTTCTCAAGCGGGGAACGAAAGTAAAAAAGCTAATCCAGGTTTGCTATGATATAAAAGATTTCTCTACCAGAGAAAGAGAGATTAAAGCATTGTTAAAAGCAAGTGATGAATTAAAGTGTAAAAACCTGCTCTGCATCACCTGGGATTACGAAGGTGTTGAAGCGATTGAAAGAAAGAAAATAAAATTTTTGCCCTTGTGGAAGTGGTTGTTGAATTTTAAGTAATTTGATAGAATCTATTTATAATCTTATGGAAACTATTTTTATAAAAAATAGTTCCCTCAGGAAACTTTTTATACCTTAACATTAATATTTTAATTATGTTAGAAAGGAAGACGATAATAGATTACATAAAAAGGGAAAAGAGATTTTCAGGAATCAAAAGGGAATTGAAGATCTCACCTATTAAAGGAAAAATCACAAGCATCATAGGTCCAAGAAGGTCTGGAAAAACCTTTTATTTACTTTATCTTCTTAACTCTAAATATCAAAAAGCCCTGTATTTAAATTTTGAATTGTTCTTCCTTAAAAAAATCTCGCCAAGTGAGTTCTTTGAAATAATAAAATTACATAATGAGATAAGAGGCTATACCCCCAAGGTTTTACTTTTGGATGAGATTCAAGAAGTGAATGATTGGCAGAGCTTGCTAAGAACACTTTTGGATTATGGTTATGAAATTGTTGTAACTGGTTCTTCCTCAAAATTATTGAGCAGAGAAATTGCAACCCAGCTAAGAGGTCGCTCAATATCTTATCTTTTGTTGCCTTTTAGTTTTAGAGAATTTTTGAAGGCAAAAAATTTTGAACCAGAGAAATTCCTTACTTTTGAAGAGAGAGGCAAAACTCTGAGATTGTTAAGAGAGTATTTGGATTTCGGCGGTTTTCCAGAGGTTGTTTTGAACAAAAATAGATTTCAAAAAGAAAAACTTCTAAAAACCTATTTTGATGAAATCTTCCTAAAAGACTTTGTGGAAAGGCACAAGATAAAGAGTATAGAACTCGGAAGGTTATTATTTGAGTTCATGTTTCAGAATTTTTCAAAGGAAATAAGCATCAAAAATATTCAAAGATATTTGGAAAAAAGAACTCCATTTTCAAAAAAGACAATTTATTCTTATCTTGAAAATATAAAAGACACGATTTGTGTATTCTTTCTGGATAGATTATCTTTTAGTGTGTATGCAAGAAAATCCTGGCCCAAAAAGGTGTATATTGCTGATACAGGCTCTTCCATACCACTTGGTTTTTTTAGTGATATCGGAAAAAGGATGGAAAATGCTGTCTTTTTAGAATTATTAAGAAGAACAAACAAAAAGCCTTTAATGGAAATCTTTTACTGGAAGGACTATCAGCAAAGAGAAGTGGATTTTGTGATAAAAGAGGGTTTGAAGGTAAAGCAGTTGATTCAGGTAAGTTATGCTTCAGATAGAGATGAGATAAATGAAAGAGAGATTAAATCTTTATTGAAGGCTTCCGGGTTATTAAAATGCAAGGATTTACTCTGCATCACCTGGGATTACGAAGGTGTTGAAGTGATTGAAAGAAAGAAAATAAAATTTGTGCCCTTGTGGAAGTGGTTGCTGGGATGAAAATAGAAAAGGAAAAGTTAAAGAGGTTTTCTACTTTATTGATTCGGATGGAATAATAAAAATGACAAAATCCGGAGCCATGATCAAAGTTGCAAATAACTTTGAATGCTTCATTTCAGATAAAGTTTATAATGAAGCCGTTATTGAAGGGAAAAGCAGACTATATGAGGATGCGTTTCAAATTGAAGATCTAATTAAAAAAGGAAAATTAAGTGTTATAAAGACTAAAAAGAATGTGAAGAGCGAAAATATATTAAGAAATTGGAGACATATCGGAGAAGGAGAAAGATCGACATTGCATTTATTTTTTAATATTAGAGCGAATGTTATTGTAAGTGATGATCAGGCATTTTTGAATTTACTTTACAGAAATAATATAGCATTTATAATCCCGTCAGATTTGATCGTTAAATTGTTTAAATTGAAAATTTTAGACAAAGAAGAAAGTTTATCTGCATTAAAAAGAATCAAAGATTATATAAGAGAGTCAAACTATCTAAAAGCAAAGGAGAAGGTGACATAATGGAAACTGTAGTATATCCCTTAAGAATTCCAAAAAAAATCATCGAGCTTGTAGAGTTAAGGTGTAAGGAAGAGCATATAGACAAAGCAACTGCATTAAGACAGCTGATTCATATTGGTGCGGAGGATTATGTAATGGAATTGTATGAAAAAGGCAGGATTTCGCTTAGCATGGCAGCATATCTTCTAAACAAGAATGTACATGATATCATATACATCTCCCAAAAAAGAGGGATTAGAGTTGGTGCAGATGAAGAGCAGCAAAAAGCAAGCGAAAAAACTGCAAGAAGAATGATTTGAAAGACTGTTGAGGAAGAATTGAAGTGCAGGAATTTGAGGACATGGGATATGAAGCTAAGGAAGACTTTAGGAACAGGAGGGTAGTTTGGGCTTGCCTAAATATGCTCTCTCTTCTTTCTTTGCTACATCACAATTTTATTTTCCACCTCTCTAAACATTCCTTCAACTGATGTTCCACCAGTTTCAGCAAAACACTTCACAGCTGAGAAGAAGCCCACAGCTCATCTTCGACCATATCCATGTTTCTCCTTTCGTGATCAGTAGTTCTCTCATCCGTAACCTCTATCAGTTCTGGGATAAAATAAGGTAGATGAAGGTATACCATAATGCAGAAAAGGTCTTCCTCTCTTTCTCTGGTTCATCTTCTTTAGCTCTTTATCCCACGAATCAAGAAACTCCAAACCTAAGGATTACTCTCCTCACTAACCGTTCATTATATATAGCCCGTTCCTATTATCTTTATAAGCCATGACGATCACCATGGCTATTTCTTCTCAAAGAAGATTTATGATTTATTCAACACAGCACGTTTGAGGCCAAAAACTCCTTAGGTGAACGTCTCTACTGAGAATCTTTATGCGGGGGACTAACCCGTCCTGTACAGGCTTCTGATAAACTCCGGGGAGATTGCATCCCTCAGGATAATACAGGCAGAACCTATGTGATCATCATCCCCGGAGATAATTACGTCCCCATTTTTGACCTCAATTGCGTTCTTCTCGGCTTTCGTGAGCATTATTGATGGATGTAATTCACTGCAGTTAAAGGTTTCATTGGTTGCATTGAGCTTCTGGAATGCCGTGCTTATAGGCTGTAGCTTGCATTCATTATCCTCCTTTATATGGGGGAATATCCTAATGAGGTTCTCCTCCACCTCCCACCTCTCTATTTTGCCATCGCCATTTATATCTCTCATGACATGCTCTCCCTGGATATAACCCAGTGCCCCTAAAACATCACCATAACCCCTCAGTGCCGGGCCCTTTAAATTGATATCCAAAATTACATTTATCCTCTTTGAATTCACAATTATATCTCTGATCTCCCACAGATTCTCCGGGCATTCAATTCCCTCTCTAATGCATGAAAAGACATTACACGCCTGTAAAATTTCCCTATCGGTATTCCCTCTTATGTATGCGGCATTTCTCTGGACATAGATGCCCTTTTCTCCCCTCTCTATAAATACCCTGTAGCCATAACGATCAACGGTTGAGATGGCAGAGAGCTCGAAATTGCACGTAGTTGCAGCTTTATTTGAGTTATTAAAGAGTGCGATGTTTTTCAGATACTGTATTTCAGAGATCGGGATCTGGGAATAGACGTTAACGCCCGCTACCGTTGACGTGTAGGGATAGGTAACGGGTTGTTTTAGATGGATTGCCATTACTGCAATTCCAGAAAGGATTATAACTGCTAAGATGGCCTTGCTGATTTTTCCCTTTTCCCCTTCAGCTTCTTCCGTCATCTTCTGAGAATTCTTAGTAATTGGAACTATAAATTTAAAACAAATGGACTCGAGATTTCTTCAGCAGAAGGAAAACTCAATGAGAAAGCTTGAAAGGGCAAAGAAGAACGAAGAGGTGGACCCGGAGATACTCTCGCTGTTAGATTTCATAAATTCCCTGCCCGATTTTTATACGACCTCGAGTTGCTCTGGCAGGATCTGCCTTCTCCACGATGTGGGATCGAAGAGGGATAACGATTGGCTGGGTAAGTGGCACAGACAGGTTGAATTTGATGAGGTCATTACGGCATTAGAGGAAATTCCAGATAATGGTCTGATCTGGTTTAAGTATGAACCTGCAATTCTGCATATAGTGGCAAGAGAACTGGATGGCGCTGCAGAGATTCTGAGGATATCGAGGAATTCGGGATTCAAGAGGGCGGGAATCATGGCCCTAAAGGAGGGAAGGAACATGGTTGAGATCTGCAGTACCGAGAGGATAGACACACCACTGGTACAGGATGGAATCCTTTTGGTTGATAGAGAATATATCAGATACCTGATAGAACTGGCAAATAAACAGTTTGAGAAGGGCAGAAGAAGGTTAAAGAGATTAGAGAATGCCTTTTTGAATGAGCTATCCTAAGAGTATTTTTTTCAGGGCATCGGGGTCACTGGTCCTGCACTCGAATTCACAATATTCATCACCATTTGCGATGCATTGGGTCTCTTTTACCACCCAATCCTCCCTTGAGGATCTATGCAGCGCACCCTCCAGGATACCTGCTATGAAGATGCATAATTTCATATTAATATTCTTGACCCCGGAGGAGTATACCGATTCCCCAATCTTAACCCTGATAACATCTGGCAGGAGTTCCTTTTCCATTATTCCAACCTTCAGATTCTGGAACAATGTGCTAAGATAATCCAGTGCATCAAATATATTTCTTATTCCCTTTAATTCAATCATTCTTTCGCCGACCAGCCTCCCGGACCACCTGGATAATACCACGTGGCCCTTGGAGAGGGACAGTATCATATAATTTAAAGCTTGATCTACCGATATATGGATATAATCCCCCGCGCCCTTCCTAATATCCTTCGTCTCTTCTATCAACTCGTTGATAATGAAGTCCAGTGACATCTTAAATTGATCCTTACCTATCAACTCAAATCTTGGATGCTCCATCTCATCCCGAAGGTAGAGCTCAAATTCGCAGTATGGGTCGCCCATACCCGCACATTTTGTTTCTATCCCCTCACAGAACTTCCCCGATACCGCTTCAATTATGCCGCAGAGGGCACCCATTTGAATGAAGCAGGCTGGATGGCTGAGTCTCTTTCCCGGTGGGAATATGGCGCTCTTCAATAGCCTGTATCTGAGTCTTTCTTTGCGTTCATCGAAGTCTATGAACTTCAGAATGCCCCCTCCAACCCTTTTCCATCCATTAATCAGCATATTCTGAAGTATTCTGCTCTTGAGCATCTCGGTCTCGGATCCCTTTAGTATGGAGCTTAAACGCCTGAATACACCAGTTGGAAGACCCTCTATCCCATAATAGCCCAGGAGCTTCCCCAGTCTGTAGAAATCGTACGCGAACTGGGGGTAGAGGCTGACCATTGACAGAAATCTCAACACTGGAAATGTGACGTGAACCCTGTCTCCCAGTATCGGGCGGATAGGTCTCATCTTCTCGAATGCCATAACGGACATGACCCGCATCGCACTGAAATTTGAGTAAAGAAACCTTCCACCCCTCTCCCGCTCGATTAAGTAGTCTACCCTCTTCAGGGTTCCAATCACATCCTTTAGCTCTAAGTTAAATCCACATACGGGACATTTCATATCTTCGTTCCGTATCTTAGCTCCACAGCTTGGACATTCCATATTGCTTCAGAATCTTGGGATTATACCCCCAACCTTTCTCTTATATTCCATATATTCTTCTCCAAATCTCTGAATCAGCCCCTCTTCCTCCCATCTCAGAAGGTGGGGCAGGATAAGTATCCATATGAGAAAGAATAATAGAAGGCTTAATACGCCGCTTATCAGGAAGTTTCCCAGGATGATGCATAACTCTGAGAGATAGATCGGGTGTCTGATAATGGAGTATATACCTTCCTTTATCAGCTTTCTCTCGTATTTAACCGGAAACACCTCGGGTATCCTCGCCGTCCTCAGAAAACCGAATGAGTATATTGAATATAGAAGCATTGACACACCAACAATGGAGAGGATAAGTCCTAACGCCCTTAGCGCGAGAGGATTCTCGAATCGTTCTGCGAGGAAGAGATCTATATTGCATAAAACCATGAGTGCCGGGATAGCCCACAGGGCGAAGATAATGAGCATATATCTCTTATCATCCTCTTTCTTCAGGGAGCTTTCCCATTCCCTAAATACCGCAAAGATCAGGGTTCTGAGTATATCTAATGGTATAAATACTATGAGAACCAGAGCCGCCCAGCCCAGGACTCCAAAGCTTAGATAGGAGCACACTATACCTATAATTGTTACAAGTATGAGGATTATCTCGATCTTCTTCTCCACTTTAATCAAGAATCAATTACTGTGTATATTTTAGGATGTGATCTTATATAATCATTATGGTGCAGGCGAAACAGATAAGACCCGGTGTTTGGGAGTTTAAGGATCCAAAGGCGGATGTCCCAGTTAGGGTTTATGCCACCGAGAAGTTATTTAATGGAATGGAGGAGGGTGTCTTTAAACAGGCCGCAAATGTCGCTCAACTTCCTGGGATACAGAAAGCAAGCCTGGTGATGCCGGATGGTCATTATGGTTACGGATTCCCTATCGGTGGCGTTGCCGCATTTGATCTCGACACGGGTATCGTCAGCCCTGGTGGGGTAGGATATGATATCAACTGCGGCGTCAGGCTCCTGACGACCAATCTAATGGAAAAGGACGTGAGACCCAAATTAAAAAACCTGGTTGATAGATTGTTCACAAATGTCCCGTCCGGCGTTGGCGTGGAGGGTAAATTGAGGATCACCGAGGCAGAATTGGATCGGGTGGCCTTAAAGGGCGCCAGATGGGCGGTTGAGCAAGGTCTCGGTTATGATGAGGACCTAGAGCACATGGAAGAAAACGGGTGCATCAAGGGTGCAAACCCTCAGAATGTGAGTAAAAAGGCAAAAAAGAGGGGAAGGCCACAGCTCGGAACCCTGGGTGCGGGAAATCACTTTCTTGAGGTACAGAAGGTCGATAAGATCTATGATAACAAGATTGCCAAGAAATTCGGAATCTTATCCGAAAACCAAATAGTTGTGATGATACATACGGGGAGCAGAGGATTCGGGCATCAGATTGCGGATGAGTATATAAAGATAATGCTCTCTGCGGCCCACAAATATGGGATAAAACTCCCGGATAAAGAGCTGGCGTGTGCACCGCTAGATTCAAAAGAAGCAAGGAGGTATTTCTCCGCAATGTACTGTGGTGTGAATTATGCCTTCTGTAATAGAGAGATCATAACCTATTGGGTGAGGGAGAGCTTCAGGGATGTATTCAAGGAGGATTGCGAGCTTAAATTGATCTATGATGTCTGCCACAATATTGCCAAATTTGAAGAACACAGGATAGATAATAAGAAAAGAGAGCTGTGCGTTCATAGAAAGGGGGCAACGAGGGCATTTCCAGCAGGAAGGAGGGAGATCCCCCGGGCATACAGGGGTGTCGGCCAACCCGTCATAATCCCGGGTGATATGGGGACCGCAAGCTATGTCCTGATTGGAACGGAGAAGGCTATGGAGGAAACGTGGGGGAGCACGTGTCACGGTGCGGGCAGGGTGATATCCAGACATGGTGCAATCAGGAGGTTCAGAGGGACGGATATACAGAGAAAATTGGAGGCAAAGGGACAGGTTGTGAGAGCAACGCATCCGAAGATACTTGCGGAGGAGGCCTCTGAAGCCTACAAGGACATTGACGAGGTGATCCGGAGCGTCTCTTTGAGCGACATATCCAAGCCAATTGCAAGGGTAACTCCGCTGGGTGTTGCCAAGGGTTGAAAATGAAGGTCAGAAAACCATTCGTCTTCATAAATTGTGCCATGAGCCTGGATGGGAAGATATCCACCATTGAGAGAAAGCAGGTAAGGATCTCCAGCGATGAGGATTTAAGAAGGGTAGATGAACTAAGGGCAGAATCCGATGCGATACTGGTTGGGATGAATACTATCGTAATTGATGATCCAAAGCTGACCATTAAATCTGAGAGATTGAGAAGAGAGAGGCTAAAGAGAGGGCTACCGGAAAACCCGATCAAGATAGGTATCGGAAATGTAAACGGGATGAAATTGAATTCGGATTTTCTAAATTACGGAAAGATCATAGTATTTACCACGGAGAACTCGGATCCAGAGAAGATAGAAAGGCTGAGAAAGAAGGCGGACGTTCATGTCCTTGGAAAAGACAGAGTTAATCTTAATAAAATGCTGAGAATCCTCGCAGAGATGGGGGTGAAAAAACTGATGATCGAGGGGGGTGGTACCGTAAACTTCGAGCTCTTGAAAGAGAGTCTGGTTGATGAGATATATGTTACTATAGCCCCAAGGATATTTGGAGGCATAAATGCCCCGACACTGGTAGACGGAGAGGGTTTCAAACTAAACGAGGCCATTGATCTAAAATTACTCGGTACAGAGAATCTCCACGATCTATTGGTGCTGAGATATGAAATCAAAGATTCTAAAAAGTATATATAACTGAATATATTAATAAAATAATTATAATAATAATGGAGGTGTTCAGATGGATATGTTAAAAGGACTTACCGCATTGCCCCTTACCATAGTGACCTCTATACTTCTGATCTTCTTGGGCATAATATATTTTGTGATAACCCTGGTGATAGTTAAGGTATCGATCGATCTGGTGGCCCCCGGGGCAGAAGCAAACTGGATACTCTTATCCGCGGCTCTCATAACAGCTGCTTCAATGCTGGGTGCAGCTATACAGAGAGGGGAGTGATTTTGAGGTCCTGGACTCAGATCTCAAGTGATCTGTTTTCCAAGATCTCTATCCTTGTTTCCGTTTCTCTCTCAGCCCTTACCTTAAATCTATTGGCATCTGCCCTCGAGCCCACGATACTCCCGTAGTGCATTGGAACAGCAATTTCTGGTTTTATTACCTTTACAGCCTCTACAGCTTCGTCCGCATTCATTGTATAGGTACCACCAACGGGTAGCAGGGCAACGGTAATCCCCTCAAGTTCTTTCATCTCTGGGATAAGGTCTGTATCCCCGGCGTGATAAACCCTTTTTCCCTCGGCCTCTATTACAAAGCCTATTCCAGAACCCCTTGGATGGAAGTGCTTTCCTATATTGTA
>Ga0190363_1000481_pt1 | contig 23363 bp, 23 predicted proteins | sample 48721867_MG_FD_161272 | JGI IMG/M metagenome (GOLD analysis project Ga0190363, IMG submission 161272) | Hydrothermal vent microbial mat bacterial communities from Southern Trench, Guaymas Basin, Mexico - 4872-18-6-7_MG | ecosystem: Environmental > Aquatic > Marine > Hydrothermal vents >... | reverse complement strand
TCAGGATAGGGTATTTCCGGGCCCCCAAGGAGGAGCTCCTTCCTCAGGTGAAGGAGAAGGTCCTCGAGGAGATCACGGGTCTTTGGAAGGAACGCCGGGGAGGGATTGCGGTCCTCGTCCGGACCAACGAGCAGGCCGAAGAGGTGGCCGGATGGATCCAATCCGAGGGAATCCCTGTCGTCACGGAGAACTCCCTGCGGCTCAGGAGATCAAGGGTCGTCAAGGGGGTGGTTGCCCTCCTGCGCTTCCTCGACTACCCACCCGATGACCTGGCCTTCTGGGGTGCTCTCTCGAGCGGTATCCTCGATGGCCTTCCCGAACTCCCTCCCGAGGAGCTCAAGGCGTTCCTCGCCGAGGGGAACTGGACTCCACCCCTTTACAAGGCCTTCTCCGCGAGGTTCCCCGAGGCCTTCGAGGGTTATCTTAAGCCCCTCCTCGGAAGGGTCGGTTTCCTCGCCCCCTATGAGATGGTGAGGGAAATCATCGAGAGGCTGAGGCTCCTTGAGCGTTACCCCGAAGAGGGGGCCCTCCTCCGGAGGTTGCTGGAGCTCGCCTTCAGGGGGGAGCGAGGGGGAGAAGGGAGCCTCCCCGGATTTCTATCCTTCTGGGAAAGGGAGGGGGCAGAGGAGAGATTGGGTCTCCCAGAGAGGGTGGAGGCGGTCCGGGTGTTGACCATCCACAAGGCAAAGGGGCTGGAGTTCCCCGTGGTCTTCATTCCCTTCACCAACTGGCTGATCCAGACCCCCCGGATCATCAACGACAGATCGAAGGGGCTCCTCTCCTTAAAGAACCCCCTGCCCGAGGATCTGGAGGAGATGAGGCTCAGAAAGAAGATGGAAGAGGCGATCGAGGCCCTAAACCTCCTTTACGTCGCCACGACCCGTCCCAGGGAGGCCCTTTATCTCTATGTCACCTGTTATCCTTCAGGAAGGGGGGTACGCACGGAGTTCGTCGCGGCCTGGCTCAGGGAGATGCTCAAAGAAATAGGGGATTTAAAGGATGGTCAGGATACCTGAAGAACTGAGGATCATAACCCATCCCCTCACCTTCACGGAGGAACCGGCAAAGGTCCTGGCGGCAAAGAGGGGAGATCTGATCCATACTGCCCTTTCCCTCATCGAAAAGGTCCCCTCGAGGAGGGAGCTGGAAGGGGCAGTAAGGAGGGCCTTCGTCCTCCTCGGAGAGGATGAGGGAAGGTGGAGGATAAAGGAGGACTTCCTCAATCCCCTTGAGCGGATCTTCGAACTCGAGCAGGTGAAGGACTGGTTCGCCGAAGGGACCCTGGCCCTGCGGGAGATGGAGGTGGTGGATGAGGAGGGAGGGCTCCGGAGGCTTGATCGGGTGGTGGTGAAGGAGGGCCTCTTGGATGTGATCGAATATAAGGTAGGTCATAGGGAAGGCTGGCATAGGGGACAGGTGAGGGAGTACGTGCGTCTTCTCCAGAGGATCTTCCCGGGGGAGATCCGCGGCTTCATCCTCTACATAGACGAGGCAGCAGTGGTGAGGGTATGAGGAAGCGGGTAAGGGTCATACCTTATGGTCGCAATCTCCTTCTGGAGGTGGCCCGCCGTCTGGTGAGGGAGCATTACTCTCCTCGCGACCCCCTTTCCCTCGCCCGTGTGACCGTCCTCTTCCCCCACAGGAGGCCAGCGGTATACCTCAGATTCTACCTCTCCCAAGAGATAAAGGGGCCTTTTCTTCCCCCGAAGATCTACGCCATAGATGACTTTATCCAGAGGCTCGCCACCCTGATGGAGGAACCCCCCTGCAGGGCCCTGGGGCCTGCGGACCAGGCCTGGCTCCTCTTTCAGGTGGTGAAGGGTAGGAGGAATTTCGATGAGATATCCACCTCCTTCGATCGCTTCTTCCCCTGGGGGATAAGGCTTGCGGGTCTCTTTGAGGAATTCTACAAGGAGCTGATCATCCCCCCTCCCCTGCCCTATCCTGAAGGAGTGCCAGAGGAGGCAGAACCCCTCCTGGAGGATCTCGCCTCTATCTTTCAGACCTATGAGGGGGAGCTTGAGGCCCGATCCCTCACCACCCCGGGAAGGAGGTTCAGAACGGTGGCCTCCGGGATCGATGAGGCCCCTCTCGGTGACGGTCCCTTTTATATCGTGGGCTTTTACGCCCTAACCGCAGCAGAGGAACGAATCTTTCGGCATCTCTGGGAGGAAGGAGCCGAGATCTTCTGGCATGCCCCTCCAGGAGACCTCCCTCCTCTCTATAAGCGGTGGAAAGAAAAATGGGGCCTGGAACTGGAAAGGGAGGAGGGCGAAGGCTCATCCACCCACATCTCCTACATCGAAGCCTATGACCTCCATTCAGAACTACTTCAGGCAAAAAAACTCCTGAAGGAAAGAGAAGATCGACCCGATCGCACTGTCCTGGTCCTGCCCGATCCCTCGGCCCTCATACCGACCCTGCACGAACTCCCCGAGGGCCAGAAGGTCAACATCACCCTGGGTTATCCCCTCTCCAGGACGGCCCTCTTCGCCCTCCTGGAAGGTCTAATGAGGCTTTCTTCCGGACGAGATCCTGAAAGGGGCTACTGGGTTCGGGATTATCTCGCCATAATGAGGCATCCCTTTATAAAGCGCCTTCGTACTCGGTCGGGGAAGGAGGGCAGGATCGTACTGCACCTGCTGGAAGAGAGGATAAGGGAGGAAGGGAGACCCTTCTTCTCGCTTCAGCAGCTCATGGAACTCCTCCTCAGGGAGGAGGATCGGGGGAGGAACGAGGCCTTCCTCGCCTCCGAAGGGATTGGGTTTGAGGAAGCGATACGGTTCGTTGAAGAAATCCACGAAAGGGTGATCTCTCCCTGGGGGAAGGTAGAGACACCCCGGGAACTCGCCTCCTGTGTGAAGGAGGTGGTGAGGTTCGTCACCGCTCCCTTCCTCTCTCAAGGATCTGGAGGACTTCCCCCGTTGGAAAACGAGTTCCTTTACTCCCTGGAAGCGGAAGTGATACCGGCCCTTGAAGGCACCCTTTTCCGGGACGAGAGGATGGGACAGGAGCTCCTCTTTAACCTTCTTCGCCGAATAGTCTCCGTGACCAGGACACCCTTTGAGGGCCATCCCCTGGTGGGGCTCCAGGTAATGGGGCTCCTGGAGACGAGGCTCCTTTCCTTTGAGAGGGCGGTAATAATAGACGTAAACGAAGGGGTCCTTCCCTCCCATGACGAGGTCGACCCCCTCTTGCCCCCTCAACTTCGACCTGCCGTGGGCTTGCCTCCCAAGGAAAGGGAGGAGGAGATCGTCTGGTATCACTTCGAAAGGCTCGTCCGTTCCTCGCGGGAGGTCTATCTGATCTGGCAGTCCTCCATCGCCTCTGGTGAAGGCCTTGAGGAGAAAAACGTAAGGAGCCGCTTCGTCGAGAGGCTCCTCTGGGAGGAAGAGAGGAAGGCGGGAAGGTTGCTCGAGGAGAAGGTGGAGCGGGTCCCCTTAGAGATACCGTCCAGTTGCTTTCTTTCGAGGGAAGGACTGGAGAAGGAGAGAGAGAGGGTCCGGCGGTTCATCGTGGCGAAGAGCTCAAGAGACGGCCTCTCTCCTTCCCTCCTCAACACCTATCTTCAGTGTCCCCTTAAGTTCTACTACCGCTATATCCTGGGGTTGAGGCCGAAAGAGGGGGTGGTGGAGGACGTGGACGCCACGGCCCTCGGGGAAGTGGTCCACAAGGCCTTGGAAGAATACTTCCGCCCCTTTCTCGGCAGGGTATTCCGTCCAGAGGCCGAAGAGCCGGAGAGGCTCATCGAGCTTTTCCGTTCCCGCTTCCGTATGACCAAGGGCTATCAGGCCTTGTGGGGGGAAAGGAGACTCTTCGTTGAGGAGGTGGCGGCCTTTCGCCTGAGGCAGTTTTTGGAGAACTCCCCCAAGGAGACCTTCATCGAGGGCCTGGAGAGATCCTACAGCATGGAATTTCCCATCAGGGGAATGCCCCTGCAGTTCTCCGGCAAGGTGGATCGGGTGGACCGCAGGGAGGGGTTGAGGATAATCCTCGATTACAAGACGGGCAGTGTCGATGAGTTCACCCAGAGGGCCTTCATCGAGAAGATCTTCCCCTTCTCCCCGCCCCCTGACCTCGATTATGAGGGACTTAGGGAGGTGAGAAGGACGATTAAGGACATCCAGCTTCCCCTCTATGTCCTTTTGGTGACAGGAGGTGTGCCGAGGGAGATAGGAAGGACCACCGCGGCCTATGTGATCCTCCAAGACAAAGGGCAGGAGAACTACTTTCTGCCTCCTAAGGGATTGAGGGAAGTTAAGGAAAGGTGGGTAGAATGGTTTGAAGGAGGGTTCCTCTCCATCCTCGAGTATATCTTGTGCCATATCCTCGATGCTCCCCTCTTCTTCAGGGCCACGGAGGAGCGCTTCTGCCGTTTTTGCGAATATGAGCCCTCCTGCCATTTCGCCTGGTGACTTATGGTTTGATCAAAAATAGAAAAGTGTTATATAACGCCAAACGTTGGGAGGAAAACGATGAAACTTGATCAGAAAAGGGTCTCTACGGGGATAGAAGGATTTGATGAGGTCTTACATGGCGGACTAATTCAAGGACGCTGTTATCTGGTGGTGGGGGAGACCGGCACCGGAAAGACCATCCTTTCCATTCAGTGGCTTCTGGACGGAAAGAAAAGGGGAGAAGCCGGACTTTATGTGACGTTAGTGGAGCCCTGGAGGGAAATCGAACGGGATATGGCCAGCTTCGGGTGGGACCTGCGAGGGATCGATGTGCTGGATCTGACGCCGACGGTGAAGTTTGAGGAGACTGCAGAGGGAGAATATCATGTCTTCCCGCCCAGCGAGGTGGAAAGGATACCCGTATGGCAGGCCATCTATCAGGCAGTCGAGGCGAAGAACCCCCGGAGGGTAGTGATAGATTCGGTAACTCTTCTTCGCTATCTATCCACCGATGAATACCAGTTTCGCAAACACATCTTAGGATTGGTCAGGTTTCTTAACAGCAAGGGGTGCACTTCTCTTCTCACCTTCGAACCCACTGATCTGGAAGGGGAAACGTCAGTAGCCTTGGCGACCGATGGGATGATCCGCTTGAGGCTGGAGATCTCACCTGCGAGGGTCATCGGGTTGCGGAGCCTCGAGGTGGAAAAGATGAGGGGCTCAGACTTCATGACTGGATTACATCCCCTCCGCATCACAGACAGTGGCATCAAGGTATTCCCCCACAGGATCGAAAAACCAAGGGATGTGCGTCCGGGAGAGGAGACCCTGCCCTTCGGCATCCAGCAACTGGATCGGCTTCTGGGGGGAGGGCTGGAGTCGGGCACCACAACCGTCATAAGCGGCCCTACCGGGGTGGGAAAGAGCACCTTGGGGATGCAGTTCTTGGCCCATGCCGTAGCCAACGGCAAAAAGGCGATCCTTTACGTTTTCGAAGAGTCACAGCAGCTGGTCTTGGCCAGATCGCGGGGCGTGGGCATACCGATCGAGGAGATGATAAAGAGTGGGGATTTGAGGATTGTGAGGGCGAACCCTTTAGAGTTTTACCCAGATGAGTTTTTGGATCTACTTCGCAAGGCAGTGGAGAAAGAAAACGGCAAAGTAGTGATGATAGACAGTCTCCGGGGTTATAGGATGGCGATGGAGCAGTTCGGCAGTTTAGTGGCCCATATCCAGAACATGGTAACCTATTTGAACAACAGAGGGGTCACCACCCTTTTAATCAATGAGGTAGAGCATCTCACTGGTGATCTTGTCCTGACTGAGATCGGCATAAGTCATCTGGCTGACAATCTTATTCTGATCCGTTACGCAGAGTACGCAGGGAAGATAATTCGGGTTATATGCTGTCTGAAGAAACGGCTTGGGGGCCATTTGCCGGAGCTATGGGAGTTCTCCGTCACCCCCCGGGGCATAAGGATGGAGAGAAATCTGGAGGAACTCCAGGGGGTGCTGACGGGCGTCCCCAGCTTCAAGGGAAAATAAAGAGGCACGGAAAATGAGAGGCAAATGCCCTCTCATTGGCTTACTTTTCTCCAACCCTCTCGATCGGGCCCTCCTCCTTCAGTTCCTTCAAGAGATGGGTTATGGAGTCAAGGCACCCGAACCGGGGGAGTTTCAAACAGTTGACCGGAAAAAGATGAGCCTGGTCATAACTGACGAGGCAAACGCTCAGCTTCATGAAAAGGAGCTCATCAATTTGAAGGAACAATCCGAAGGGATCTTCCTCCCTCTGATAGTGGCCTTGCGCCATGGCGAAAGCGCCGCCCTTTGGCTGAGGAAGGGCTTTGACGACGTGATCCGCTTGCCCATTACGAAGGCCGAATTTGCAGCTCGCCTGCGGGTCTTCCTGAGGCTGCGGGAACAGTCCGAAGAGCTTGCCCGTCGCTCAGAGGAGATGTTCCGCGCCCTGGTGGAGCAGTCACTGGTGGGAGCATACCTGATCGCTGAGGGCCGGTTCATCTACGCCAACGAGGCACTGGGAAACATCTTCGGATACGAGACCGAAGACCTTACAGAGAACGTGGATCCCCTGCAACTCGTACATGAGGAGGACCGTCCCATCGTGGACCAGAAGCTCCGACAGATGCTGCAGGGGGAAGTCGGGTCCCTGCACTTCGCTTTCCGTGGAATGGGGAGAGATGGGAACCTCCTCCACGTGGAGGTCTTCTGGAGGCGGATCTCTTACAAAGGGAAAAACACGATAATAGGCACACTGGTGGACATTACGGAAAGGAGAAAGGCTGAGGAGGCCCTTCAGCAGAGCCTCGAGAGGACGAGGAAGGCCCTCAAGGGGACGGTGCAGTCGATGACCATGGTGGTGGAGACGCGGGACCCCTATACCTCAGGGCACCAGAGACGGGTGGCCAAGCTCGCCTGCGCCATAGCCAAGGAAATGGAACTCGAGGAGGAGAGGATAGAGGCGATAGAGATGGCCGGACTCATCCACGACATCGGAAAGATAGCCGTGCCGGCGGATATACTGAACAAGCCTTCCAAGCTCAGTGAGCCGGAGATGGCCCTGATAAGGGCTCATGTGGAAGTCAGTTATCAGATACTGAAAAGCATAGACTTTCCTTGGCCCGTGGCAGAGATCGTGCTGCAGCACCATGAAAGGATGGACGGCTCAGGATATCCCCAAGGGCTGCGAGGGGATGAGATATTGCTCGAGGCGAGGATCCTGGCCGTAGCCGATGTGGTGGAGGCGATGGCCTCCCACCGCCCCTATCGGCCGGCTCGAGGAATAGAGGGGGCCCTGGAGGAAATCTCCAAAAATAGTGGCATTCTATATGACCCCGAAGCGGTCACCGCCTGCCTGAAGCTAATCAGCGAAGAGGGACTAAAGATCGAATAGACCAGGGATTATGCTGATCACGGTAGCAAAGGGGACTATTCTCGGAGGGATTAAAGGAAATGGGAACGATTCGTCGATGTAACCAGGAAGATTTTGAGGAGATTTACGAGATAATCAACGACGCTGCTCAAGCATACAAGGGAGTTATTCCTCCGGATTGCTGGAAGGAACCTTACATGTCCAGGGAAGAGCTCCGGCGCGAGATGGAAAGCGGGATCGAATTCTGGGGTTATGAGGAGGAGGGGAGGCTGATGGGCGTGATGGGCATCCAGCACGTTCAGGATGTGACCCTCATAAGGCACTCCTATGTCCGCACCGCCAAGCGCCGCCAGGGAATAGGGGGGAAGTTGCTCTCTCACCTCAGGGGGAAGACGACCCGCCCCATCCTGATCGGCACCTGGGCAGATGCCACCTGGGCCATCCGCTTTTATCAAAAACACGGATTCAAACTCATTCCCCTCGAGGAAAAGGACCGCCTTCTGAGGAGATACTGGTCGATCCCTGAACGTCAGATAGAGACTTCAGTGGTGTTGGGGGATCAGAGGTGGTTTGCTACCCGTCACCAGGGGTAGCCTCCATGCGTTCGATCACCGCCTCGGCAAACTCGGTTCCCCTCACCTCCTTCGCCCCCTCCATCTGCCTTGCCAGGTCATAGGTCATGATCCTGTCCCTGATGGTCCGCTCTAAGGCCTCCCTTATCAGCGTGGTCACCTCCTGCCAGCCCATGTACTCAAACATCAGGGCTCCGGAGAGGATCAGGGAGCTTGGGTTGGCCACGTCCTTCCCCGCATATTTGGGGGCAGTGCCATGGGTGGCCTCAAAGATCGCCACCTCGTCCCCCATGTTCCCCCCAGGGGCCATCCCCAGACCCCCTACCTGGGCGGCCAGGGCATCGGAGATATAGTCACCGTTGAGATTTGGCAGGGCCAACACATCATATTCTTCTGGACGCAAGAGCACCTGCTGGAACATGGCATCGGCGATCCGGTCCTTGATCACCAGTTTTCTCCTGGGAGGGTTCCCTCGCAGTTCCTCTTCAAAGATCACTTTATCTCCGAATTCCTCTCTGGCCACCTGGTAACCCCACTCCCTGAAGGCCCCTTCGGTGTACTTCATGATGTTGCCCTTATGTACCAGGGTTACGCTCCTTCGACCATGCTCCAGGGCCCAATGGATGGCCATACGGACCAGGCGCTTGCTGCAATAGGGGCTCATCACCTTCAATCCCACCGCAGCATCGGGACGGACCCTCTGCCCCATCTCAGAATTCAGGAACTCTATGAGCCTCCGGACCTCAACACTGCCCGAAGGCCATTCTATCCCGGCGTACACGTCCTCTGTGTTCTCCCTGAAGACCACCATGTCCACCCGCTCAGGGTTCCTCATGGGACTCGGTATCCCGGGGATGTATCTTATGGGCCTTATGCAGGCGTAAAGATCGAGCTCCTGCCTCAGGGCGACGTTTATGCTCCGGATACCTCCCCCCACAGGGGTGGTGAGGGGCCCCTTGATGCCGATGCGATATTGACGGAAGGCCTCAAGGGTCTCTTCAGGGAGCCAGCTGCCGGTCTCCCGGAACGCCTTCTCTCCGGCAAGGACCTCCTTCCACACCACCCTTCTACTGCCTCCGTATGCCCTCTTCACCGCGGCATCGAAGACCTTCACCGCCGCCTTCCATACATCCGGCCCTATTCCGTCCCCTTCGATATAAGGAATTATCACCTCTTCCTGAACCAAATTTCACCTCTTAAATTTGATCTCAGGAAGCCAAAAATTTTCCTTTATGTCAACCCCATTTAAGGGTTGAAAAGGTGGGCCAAAAGGCCTATAATGCCTTTTCCAATTTCTGGACGCCTGATTTTTTTCCAAGGAGGTGAAGAAATTGTCGGAACGGGATGATCTGGAAAAGATGATAAAAAAGCTAAAAAAAGATTTCCAGAAGAACATACAGCCTGTGTTAAAAAAACATTCTTATTTTTTGAGCAAGAGCGAACGGGCCCGCATCAAACGGGCTAAGGCCATAAGGAGGATGCGCCGCAAGGAGAGGCAGATGTCCCGTGCCGCTTAAAAGGAACTCTCCAAATCCTTCTTAGGCCTCCTGTCTCTTAAGTTATCAATCCCAAATGCAGGATCCCTCCTCCGATTAAGGGGAGGGCGAGGTTGTCGTCTATCTTCCAAGGAAGGGCTTCCACCACGGTACAGAGGAAGGCGCTGATGACCCCCCAGGGGAAGGGTTTGGGAAAGGAGAGGAAGACTACCACCAAAGCGGTGATGAGGAAGGCCATGCTCCCCTCTAAGGTCTTGGGACCGAAAAGCCTCCTCTTTCCCCAGGCGCTTCCCACCAGGGAGGCGAAGGTATCGGAGATCAGGAGGATGAAAAGGGCGGTGATCACCGCCTCCCTCCGATAGAGGAGAATGGCCGCTATTGCACCTATCAAAAAATAGGTAGAGCCTATAAGCCCTCTGTACTCCCGTTCCCTGAGGAAACGGGAAGTGATGAGGCGGTCAAAGAATCTCCGAAACCCCTTATGGTACAGGCGCAGAAGATCGGCACCGGCATAAAGGACGAACACCGGAAGGAGCACCATGAGGAGGGTCTCCCTGGAGACAAAATAATACCCTATGGGAATGGGGAGACCGAAGCTGTGCATGAGCTTCCTCCTCAACTCTAATTTTGGATCGCCGCCCACCGCTTAAGCCTCTTTATCTCTTCAGATCTCAAGGCCCGGTATTCACCGGGTCGGAGCCCCTTAATATTTAAAGGACCAAAGGCCACTCTCCTCAACTTCATCACCGGGCGCCCTATGGCGGCAAACGTCCTCTTTATGACCCTGTTCCTCCCCTCGTGCAGCGTGATCTGGAGCCAGGTATTACTTTTGGTCCTCCTCATCAACCTCACTTTCATATGAGGAGAAGGGCCATCCTCAAGGGGGACACCCTCCCTGATCCTCTTTATCTCTCCCTCCCCAAGCACACCTCTCACCTTCACCTGGTAGACCCTGGGGACCCGGTAGCGGGGATGGAGGAGGCGCGCCGCCAGCTCTCCGTCGTTAGTGAGGAGAAGCAGACCCTCTGCATCCCGGTCAAGCCTCCCCACAGGGAAGACCCTGAGCCTTACCCTTCGGAGCAGGTCCCTCACCGTGGGGCGTCCCTGGGGATCGCTCAGGGAGGTGATCACCCCGCAGGGCTTGTAGAGCAAATAATAAACCCTTGGAGGAGGGGGAGGAATCCGCTTTCCATCCACCTCGATCCTGTCCCTCTCTGGATCTACCTTGTATCCCAGCTCAGTGATTACCGTCCCGTTCACCCGCACCCTCCCCTCCCTAATCAACTCCTCCGCCCTCCTGCGGGAGGCCACCCCCCTTTCGGCAAGGACTTTCTGCAAGCGCAGAAGCGACATCAACCCTCTTCTTCCGTGAGGGCCTCTATCTCCTTGAGGGTGGGCAGATCCTTCAGGTCCTTCAGGCCAAATGTCTCAAGAAATTTCTTCGTGGTGCCGTAAAGGAGGGGCCTTCCCACCGTCTCCTTCCGCCCTATGGGACGGATTAACCCCTTCTCGAGCAGTGAGCCCAGGACCCATCCTGAGTCCACGCCCCTTATCTCCTCCACCTCCGCCCTGGTCACTGGCTGACGATAGGCCACCACGGCCAGGGCTTCCAGGGCAGCGCGGCTCAACTTCATCGGCCTTACCTTCCTCAGGCGTTTTATCCAGGAGGCGTACTCGGGCCTGGTCCGGAACTGATACCCTCCCGCCACCTCCACGAGATGAAACGCCCTCCCCATCTTCTCGTACTCTTCGGTGAGCTCCCTCAACGCCCCCTCGATCTCCTCCTTCCTCCACTCGGGGAAGGCCTTCCGGAGTTCCTCGACGCTTAAAGGATGGGGGTGGACGAACAGAAGCGCTTCCAGGATCGGCTTTATCTCCATCAGCCGCCCTTCTCGCCCTCCGGGGCAGGGGTGATGTAGGCGATGGAGTGCTTGTAGATGAGGTGCTCCTCCTCTCCGTACCCCTTCAGGTAAACGCAGAAGTTGTCAAAACCTGTGATATGGCCGAAGAGCCTCTGTCCCGAGGTGAGTTCTACGGCTACCCAGATCTTCTCCCTCCTCATCCGATTGAGGAACTGTTCCTGGAGTTTGATGGGTGCTCTGCCCGCCGTCTCTACCTTTTTCATCTCTTCCCCCTTTCCCAAAATGAGAGGATGGACCGAAAGATCTCTTCCCTCTGATCCGGATATCTGTACCATCGAATTTCCCTATCGGGCTTGAACCAGATGATCTGCTTCCTGGCCAGCCTTCGGGTATCCCTCTTTATAAGCCTTATGGCCTCTTCCAGGTCATACTTTCCTCCTATATGTCGCACCATCTGCCGGTATCCGATGGATTGCATCGATCTCAATTCTGGCCCATAACCCATGGAGAGGAGCCTGAGGGTCTCTTCCTTCAAGCCCTCTTTTACCATCATATCTACCCGCCTATCAATACCCTGATAAAGCTCCTCCCTTTCCTTAATGAGTCCTATCTTCAGCACATCGTAGGGGCTCTCGGAGAAGCGATGGTCCCCCCGCACCCGAGAGGGAGGAAGCCCCAACGTCTCATAGATCTCCAGCGCCCTTATGACCCTGTAGATATCGTGGGGATGGATCTGCTCTGCGGAGGCAGGGTCAACCTCCTTGAGCCGCCGGTAGAGCCTCTCCGCCCCCCCGGAGGCCTTCGCCTCCTCGGCGAGCCTCCTCCTTATCTCCTCATTTCCCTCAACCCCCTCTATAAGTCCGCTGATTAAGGCCTTGATATAGAGACCTGTTCCCCCTACGACAAGGGGCATCTTCCCCCTTCTCCCTATCTCCGCTATCGCCTCCTGGGCCAGCTTGCGGAAGAGACCGGCGCTGAATCCCTCATCGGGGTCCACCACGTCTATCAGGTGATGGGGGACTCGCCTCCTCACCTCGGGAGGGGGCTTGGCGGTCCCTATGTCCATGTAACGATAGACCTGGACGGAATCGGCACTTATGATCTCCCCCCCGAACTCCTCGGCCACCTCCACCCCCAAGGAGCTCTTTCCCGTAGCCGTAGGCCCCAGGATGACCACGACCTTCTGCTTCACCATTGAGGAATTCTACCATAAAGTTGACAGCCGAAGGGGGGTTTGTTACTTTAAATGGACAAGGAGGTGGAAAGGGACGGGGAAGGTTTACGGTAATACCACAGGGCTTAAGGCCAGTGAGATAAGGGCATTAGAGAGGATTTACCGCCGAAGAATTCCCCCCGAGAAGGTCATAACCCCGGAGCTTGCCCGTTACCTGACGGAGCTCTCCTTTGAGATAGGACGGCAGATCGGCCTCATCATTAACCGTAAGGGGGAGATCTGTTTTGTCATCGTAGGAGATCACAAGGAAATCCTCATACCCGATCTGAGCCCCTGGAGAAGAGGAAGGGGAAGGTTGAGGGGGCTTCGCTGTATCCACACCCACCTCAGGGAGGAACCCCTTTCGCAGGATGACCTCACCGACCTCGCCCTGCTGCGGCTGGACATGATGGCCGCCCTGGGGGTAAATGAAAGGGGCCTCCCGGGCCGGTTTTACTTAGCTTACCTTTTGCCCGAAAACCCTGAAGGCCGCACCTGGCAGCAAGAGGAGTACCGCTCCTTCCATGAACTGGACCTCAACTTTTCCGAATTCGTCCAATCCCTGGAGGACGAACTCCAGAGGGGATTCTCGGCCCTCAGGACAGATGGCAGGGAGAAGGCGATCCTGGTGAGCGTGGTTCCCCATGGGAAACCTTATCCCGTAAGAGAGTCCTTGGAGGAACTCGCCGAACTCGCCAGAACCAGTGACCTCGAGGTGATCAATACCGTGATCCAGCGCCCCAAAGGCCTCCATCCCCGCTACCTGATGGGAAAAGGCAAACTCAAGGAGCTGATGATAAAGGCGTTGCAGAGCGGTGCGGACATCATCGTCTTCGATCAGAACCTCACCCCTGCCCAGATCAACTCCATAGCCGAGGTAACCGACCTGAAGGTGATAGACCGGACCCAGTTGATCCTCGACATCTTTGCCCGGCGCGCTCACACCCGGGATGGCAAGGTGAAGGTGGAGCTGGCCCAGTTGAAGTACCTCCTGCCGAGGCTCGTGGGAAAGGGGACCGCCATGTCCAGGCTCATGGGGGGGATAGGAGGTAGGGGACCGGGGGAGACGAAACTGGAAATAGATCGAAGGAGGATTAAGGAGAGGATCCATAGACTCCAGAAGGAACTCAAGGAGCTCGCCAAGGGACGCTGGCAGAGGAGGGCGAAGCGGCGCCGGGAGGGGATACCCATCATCTCCATTGTGGGTTATACCAACGTGGGGAAGTCCACCCTCCTTAATGCCCTCACAAATAGCCGCGTGCTGGTGGAGGACAAGCTCTTCGCCACCCTGGAGACCTCAAGCCGAAGGCTCCGTTTCCCGAGGGAGCGGGAGGTGATCATCACGGATACCGTGGGATTCATCCGCAACCTCCCGCCGGATCTACTGGATGCCTTCCGCTCCACCCTTGATGAGCTTCACGATGCCGATCTGCTGCTTCATGTGATAGACGTGAGCAATCCCCGCTTTGAGGAACAGATGCGGGAGGTGGAGAAGTTGCTCGAGGAGCTGGGGCTCTCCTCCACCCCAACCCTCAGGGTATTCAACAAGATGGATCTGATGACCCCGGAGATAGCCCAGGTGATCGCCGAACGCTTTGATGGAGTGGCCATATCCGCCATAAAGAGGGAGACCCTGTTGCCCCTGCTGGGGAGGATCGAGAGGACCCTCTGGGGAGAGGTCACCTTACTGGAGGAGGCAGGTGGAGAAGCTCGAGGAAGTCATAAAGAACCTGAGAGGCCGCTTCTTTGGAGTTGAACTGGTAGCGACCAAAGAAGAGGCAAGGGAAAGGATCCTGGAACTCATCCCTCCCGGTTCCACAGTGGGGGTGGGAGGGTCGGTGAGCGTGAGGGAACTGGGGGTGGTTGAGGAGCTGAAGAGAAGGGGACATGAGGTCTATGACCACTGGCAAAAGGGGCTTTCAGCGTCCGAGATCGCTGAGATCAGAAGGAAGGAGCTCCTGGCGGATGTCTTTCTCAGCAGCGTCAATGCCTTGACCCGTCAAGGGGAGCTTCTGGCAGTGGATGGGATAGGAAATCGAGTAGGAGCGATGGCCTTCGGCCCCAAGAAGGTGATCCTTGTAGTGGGGAGAAACAAGGTGGTGGAGAACCTGGATGAGGCCTTCAGGAGGATCAAAGAGGTGGCCGCCCCCAGGAACGCCCGCCGCCTCAACCTGGACCTCCCCTGCGCTAAAGGGGAATGTGTGGACTGTCGCTCGCCGGGGAGGATCTGCCGGATATACACGATCCTTGCCTTCAAACCCCAGCTCACCGATCTTACCGTGATGCTGGTAAACGAAGATTTAGGTTATTAAAAGGCAAAAAGGAGGTGAGGCATGAAGAGAGGTTTTATTCTTGTATTACTTTTCGTACTTTTTATAGCCTTTACGGCTTACGCCCAGGAGGTCAAGGTGGGGACCCTCCTCTCCCATACAGGACCCCTGAAGGAGTTCGGTCCCAACCTGAAGAACGGCTGTGAGCTCGCCGCCAAGCAGATGGCCGCTGCGGGATTCAAGATCAAGCTGATCCATGAGGACAGCGAGACCTCGGCCATCCCCGCCATAAATGCGGCGAAGAAGCTGGTGGAGGTGGATAAGGTGATAGCCATCGTAGGGGCCCTGGCCAGCGGGGTGACCATCCCGGTGGCCGAATCGGTCACCATCCCGAAGGGGGTGATTCAGATATCCCCTGCCTCCACTTCCCCGCTGATCACGGTCCTTCCCGCTGACAAGGGAAAGGACTTCCTCTTCAGGACCTGCCCATCGGACGCCTTACAGGGGGTGGTGGCAGGAAAGCTTGCGGCAAGCCTCTATAAGACCGCCTCGATACTTTACGTGAACAACCCCTACGGTCAGGGGCTGGCCGAGCAGTTCAAGCGCTCCTTTGAGAAGCGGGGCGGGAAGGTCCTGGCCATGGTCCCTCACGATGAGAAGGCAGCCGAATCCTACACCGCCGAACTGAAGAAGGCCTTGGCAGGGAAGCCTGATGTGCTCTGCGCCTTCAGCTACCCTGAGCACGCCAAGGTCTACCTGAAGGAGGCGATCGAGTTCTTCAAGTTCCGCAGCTTCCTCTTCTGCGACGGGACCAAGTCCTTCGACATCGTTAAGGCCGTGGGGGCGGAGAACGTGGAAGGGCAGATGGGGACCGCCCCTGGAGCGGCCAAGGGGGCACCTTATGACATCTTTGTGGCCGACTACAAGGAGGAATATGGCGTGTTACCTCCTCTTCCCTTCATTACCAATGCCTATGACGCCACGGCAATAATCGGCCTTGCGGCCTATGCGGCCAAGGTGAAGGGCCTTCCCATCACCTCGAAGAACGTAAGGGATCAGCTACGCTTTGTGGCCAATCCTCCCGGGGAAGTGATAAAGCCCGGCGAGTTCAAGAAGGCCTTCGAGCTCCTTAAGGAGGGGAAGGACATCAACTATGAGGGGGCCGCAGGGTCGGTGGACTTCGATGAGAACGGCGACGTGATAACCCCCATCGAGATCTGGAAGTACAAGAAGGGGAACATCGTCACCGTCAGGCTGGAGTACGAGGTGCCGAAGGAGTAAGGGTGCCGGAGCGCAGCCACGATTGGATGAGACAGGCAGAAAAGGACCTGGAGAACGCCCGCTGGGAGAAGGAGGGCGGATATTTTGAGTGGGCCTGCTTTGTGGCTCAGCAAGCAGCGGAGAAGGCCATCAAGGCCGTTTATCAAAAGCTGGGGGGAGAAGCATGGGGTCACTCGGTATTCAATTTACTGAGGGGATTGGAAGAGAAGGGAATTGACTTGACGGGCGAAATGATCTCGGCAGGGAGAAAACTCGACCGCTTTTATACCCCTACCCGCTATCCCAATGGATGGGATAGCGGGACCCCCCACGATTATTACACCGAAGAGGATGCGGAGGATGCCATCCGTTCTGCAGAGGAGATCTTACGGTTCTGTAAAGGTCTTCTGGCTGGATAGGGAGAAACTGCTCTCCCTGATCAGGGAGGGGGCCGAGCGGTTGATGAAAGAAAGGGAAGAGGTGGAAGAGATCTATCTTTTCGGCTCCGTGGCCGAGGGGCGAGCTGTACCCGGAAGCGATGCGGACTTGATGATAATCCTTCAGAAGTCGGAGAAGCGATTTTTGGACCGTCCTCTCGATTATCTTCCTTACTTCGAAGATCTGAGGGTCCCTATAGATATCTTCTGTTATACCGAGGAGGAGGCCACCAGAGTTCCCCTGGCGAGGAAAATAAGGGAAAAGGGCCTCCTCCTTTCCAAACGAAAATGACTATTCTTCTATAAAGCGGGAGACCTTCTTCTCCTCCCCCAGCAATCCCTGGGGGCGGTAGATGAGGATGACCTCAAGCAGTACCCCCACGATCAGGAACCGGATGTAGGGGGCGCGGGCCTTCATGGTGTAGGGGAGCAGGTCGGTGAGGAACTTGGTCCCGATCCAGATCCCCCAGACGAGGAAGGCCCCGAGGATGGCCCCCCTGTTGTTTCCACTTCCCCCGGCCATGAGCATCACCCAGATGATGAAGGTCCCGTAGAGGGGGGTGAAGACATCGGGGGAGATCGCCTTGGTGTAGTGGGCGTAAAGGGCCCCTCCGACCCCCATGATCATGGACCCGAACACTAAAGACTGCATCTTGAACCAGAAGACGTCTTTGCCGCTCATGGCCGCCGATACCTCATCCTCCCTTATCGCCTTCAGGACCCTGCCCCAGGGCGACCTTATCGCCCGCTCTATCGCCCAGTAAATCACCCACATGATGGAAAAGACGATGGCAAGATAGAGGTAATTGTAGTACTCCGAAGGGACAAGCCCCTGAAGGGGTTGAGGCAGCCCCATGAGTCCTCGGGGCCCGTTGGCGAGCCAGCGCTCGTTGTTGAAGATGAGGCGAAAGGTCTCGGCGATCCCGATGGTGGCGATGGCGAGATAATCCTCCCTCAGCCTAAGGGTGGGTATCCCTATGAGCAGGGCCACAAGGCCACATACCAAAGCCGCCCCCAGGAGGCCGAAGGGAAAGGGGAGGTTGAGGCCGAAGAGCTGCTTCACGTACTGGGCATAGATCCCCCGGGGCATGGGAGAGGTGATCAGGGCTGAGGTGTAGGCCCCGATGCAGAAAAAACCCGCTATGCCGATGTTAAAAAGCCCTGTGTATCCCCACTGAATGTTGAGGCCCAGGGAGAAGACCGCATAAATGGAGGCCATGATGGCAAAGGATACAAGATATGCGAGGACCCCTCCGAGTTCCATCACTCCCTCGGCCCGAATATCCCCTGGGGTCGTATCAGCAGGATCAGGATCATCCCGACGAAGGCCACCGCAGGCTTGTAGGTGGGGAGCAGGAAGGCGGTGGATAGCTGCTGGAGGACCCCGATCACGAGCCCCCCGATCAGTGCCCCGTAGACGTTCCCGATCCCTCCGAGGATGGCCGCCGCAAAGAGGGGGAGGAGAAAGTTCCAGCCCATCCCGGGATGGATCTGGACGTCTATCCCGTAGAGGACCCCTGCAGCTGCTGCCAGTGCCCCCCCTGTGGCCCAGCAGCAGGTGATCACCCTCTCGGTCCTTATCCCGCTTACCCGGGCAAGCTCAGGGTTGTCAGCCGTGGCCCTCATCGCCTTGCCCATCTTGGTCCGGTGCAAAAAGAGGTGAAGGAGGACCACCAGGAAGGCCGCCACCCCAAGGATCAGCACCTGATCGGGCCTGATCTTCACCCCTAAGGGGAGCTCCATCGCTGGCCTCAGGACTCCGGGGTAAAAGGACCGGTAATCGGCCCCCCAGAGGATGAGGACCACCATCCGGACGATAAAGGAGGCCCCCAGGGCGGACATGGCGAGCATCACCGCCGAACTTCCCTTCTGTCTGAGCTTTCGGTAAAGGGTCTTATCCAGGAGGATCGCCACCCCGGCCACGGCGGCCATGGCCAAAGGAAAGGCTGCCACCATCCTCCAGCCGAAGGAGAAGGGGGCAAGGCGGGCATCGGGGACCCCGAGGGAGGGGAAAAGGGACGCGACGAAGAAGAGGGCCACGTAAGCCCCGGCGGTCATCAGGTCCCCATGGGCGAAGTTGGCAAAGCGCAGGATCCCATAGACCAGAGTGAGGCCTATCGCCCCTAAAGCGATGATGCTTCCCAGGACTATTCCGTAGACGAAGAGCTCGAGCATCACCCCCCTCCAAGGTAGAGCCTGCCCACCTCCTCGTTCTCCAGCAGTTCTTCCCCTGGGCCGCTAAGCACGTTCCTCCCCATGGCGAGCACATAGGCCCGATCCGAAAGCCTCAAGGCCTCCTTGGCGTTCTGTTCCACTATGAGGATCGCCACCCCTGCCCCCTTTATCTCCCTTATCTTCTCGAAGACCACCGAGACCATGGCCGGAGAGAGGCCGGCCGAGGGTTCATCGAGCAGAAGGAGCTTCGGGTCGAGCATAAGGGCCCGGGCCAGGGCGACCATCTGCCTCTGGCCCCCGGAAAGCCTCCCCACCCTCTCCCCCTTCTTCCTCTCGAGATCAGGGAACATCCTGTAAAGGGCCTCGAGCCGATCGGAGAAGTCATCTTCCCTCACGAAGGCCCCCATCTCCAGGTTCTCCTGGACGGTGAGGGAGGTGAATACGTTCTGCACCTGGGGCACATAGCTCATCCCCTTCCTCACGATCACCTCAGGGGCAGCCCCCGTGATATCCTCTCCCGAGAAGGTCACCTTCCCTTCCCTCGGCCTGAGGAGGCCAAATATCGCCTTAAGAAGGGTGGACTTCCCCGCCCCGTTGGGGCCGATGATGGCCACAATCTCCCCTTCTCCCACCTGCACCGAGACCCCGTTGAGGATATCCACCTCCTCGGTGTAACCGGCCCTTAAACCCTCCACCTCCAGGAGATTCATCGGTACTGCCCTCCCAGGTAGGCGTCGAGCACCCGCTCATCCCTCTTTACCTCCTCAGGGGTCCCCTCGGCAAGCTTTCTTCCCTCGCTCATAACGATCACAGGATCGCAGAGAGAGGTCACCAGGTCCATATCGTGTTCTATGATCAGGAAGGTCATCCCCCTTTCCTCGCAGAGCTCCCTTATGTACTCCACGAGCTTCCTCATGAGGGCGGGGTTGACCCCTGCCCCTGGTTCGTCCAGCAGGATCAGCTTCGGCTCCACCATCATGGCCCGGGCGAGCTCCAGGAGCTTCCTCTGCCCTCCCGAGAGGTTACCCGCATATTCGTCCCGAAGGTCTATCAGATCCACAAACCTCAGGACCTCCAGCGCCCTCTCCTTTATCTCCCTTTCCTGTCGCCTTATCGCCGAGGGGAAAAACCAGCCCCCCCAGATCCTTTCCCCCACCTGTCCCGAGGGCATCAACATCAGGTTCTCCAGGACGGTCATCTGGGGGAACTCCCTCGGGATCTGAAAGGTCCGGTAGATACCGCGGTGGAAGATCTGATGGGGCCTCAAGCCATCTATCCTCTCCCCGCGAAAGAGGATCTCTCCCCCATCAGGCATGTAAAAACCGGTGATGAGGTTGAAAAGGGTGGTCTTTCCCGCTCCATTGGGGCCGATAAGCCCGGTGATCGTCCCCTCTTTCACCTCCAGGGAACACCTGTCCACTGCCCGCAGGCCCCCAAAGCTCTTCGTGATCTCCTTTACCTCCAGTATCCTCATGATGTATCGGGGAAGAACTGGGGCCGTTTTACAGACGGGCGAACTCCTTCAGCCTCTCCCACTCCCTGTCCACGTTCTTTTGAATTTCCTCTATCTCTTCATCCCGCAGGTGACTGAACCGCCCCTGAAGCCTCAGGTACTCCTCCACAAGTATCCCTTTGGGTTCAAGGTTGATAGTATACCTTTCTCCGTCCTCCACTTCATAGAGGGGAAAGACCTTGCTCTGCACCGCCAGTCGGGAGACCTTTATGGAGAGCTCAGGATCTATCCTCCAGCCCGGTGGGCAGGGGCACAGGAGATGGATGAACCTGAACCCCCTTTTCTCCTTCGCCTTCTGCAGCTTTCGAACGAGATCCTCGGGATAGGCGACGGTGGCGGTGGCGGCATAGGGGATGCGATGGGCCGCCATGATCTCTATTATGTTCTTCTTGGGATTTCCCTTTGGCCGACTCACCGGGGTGGTGGTCGTCCATGAAAGATAAGGGGTGGCCGAGGAGCGCTGTATCCCCGTGTTCATATAGGCCTCGTTGTCGTAACAGACGTAGATGAAGTCCTCGTTCCTCTCAGCTGCCCCAGAGAGGGCCTGAAGCCCTATGTCGAAGGTCCCCCCATCTCCTGCCCACACCATCACGGTGGTCTCCTCGTCCCCTTTCATCTCGAGGGCCGCCTTTATCCCGGACCCGATCGCCCCTCCTGTCTCAAAGGCCACATGGAGGACCGGGACCTTCAGGGAAGAATAGGGAAAGGGGCCGGCGATGATCGACCAACAACTCGCGGGGATCACCACGATGGTCTTCTCCCCCAGGGCCTTGAGGGCAAAGCGCATGCTCAGGGCGGCAGCGCATCCAGGGCAGGCCAAGTGCCCGGAGCACATGTATTCTTCTTCAGGGATCTCCGTCCTCAAAGGATCACCTCCTTCTCTCCCCTCATCCCCAGCCAGAGGACCCTTCCCTCCGGCTCTTCCCTTTCGAGGGAATACCTTATCGCCTGAGAGATCAGCTCCGGGATGATGTCCCTCCCACCAAGGCCGGTGACGAAACCAAAAAGCCGAGGGGAGGCTCCATCCTCTGAGAGGGCAGCCCTTATCTCCTGGGCGAATATCCCGCCTACGCCGGGCGAGAGGTTCCTGTCGATCACCGCCACCTTTCTCACCCCTCCCAACACCTCTCTGAGCTCCTCGGAGGGGAAGGGCCTGAACATCCTAAGCTTTAACAGCCCCACTGCCCTCCCCTCCTCCCTCATCGCCCTTATCACCTCCCTGGATGTGCTGGTAACCGTGCCCGTGGTGATCAGGATGAGCTCCGCATCCTCGCAGAGATAGGGCTCGATCACCCCGTATCCCCTGCCGAAGTTCGAGGCGTAAAGGGCATCGACCTCCTTTATCACCTCCTTTGCCCTCTCCATGGCCTTCTGAATTTTGTAACGGTACTCCTGGAAGTACTCCGGAGGGGTCATCAGATAAAAGGAGTGGGGGTCCTTCACATCCAGCTTGAATTTAGGACGGTAGGGGGGGAGAAACCTCTCCACCTCCCTCTCCTCCGGGATCTCCACCGGTTCCGAGGTGTGGGAGAGGAAAAAGGCGTCGAGGACCACCATTACCGGGAGGGAGACCTCCTCAGCGATCCTGTAGGCCTGGATGATGGTGTCGAGTACCTCCTGATTGTTCTCGCAGTAAAACTGAATCCAGCCGGTGTCGCGCTGCGAGAGGCTGTCGATCTGATCGCTCCAGATGTTCCATGGGGGCCCCAGGGCCCTGTTGACGTTCACCATGACGATGGGGAGCCTCGCTCCTGAGGCCCAGTGCAACATCTCGTGCATCAGGGCCAGTCCATGGGAGGAGGTGGCGGTAAAGGTCCTGGCCCCGGCTGCCGAGGCCCCGATCAGGCTTGCCATGGCCGAATGCTCCGATTCCACGGTGATGAACCTCGCCTCCAGCACCCCATCGGCACATAGCTCGGCGAGATACTCCACGATCGTCGTCTGGGGTGTGATGGGGTAGGCAGAGATAACCTCCACCCTGGCGAGGGATACCCCATATGCCACCGCCTGATTCCCCGTGAGGACTTTCTTCACCTCTCCTCCACCTCCAAAGTGAGGGCATAACGCGGGCACTCCACAAAGCAGATGCCACAGCCCTTGCAATAATCGTAATCTATCTTTCGAGCGATCCGCCCCTTATCCCTCAAGACGGAGATATCAGGGCAGAAGAGGTAACAGTTGCCGCACTCATTGCACACCCCGCAGCTGAAACAGCGCCCCGCCTCCCGCATGGCCATCTCCTCCGCGATCCCAAAGACCACCTCCTCAAACCCCTCTTTCCTTTCGAAGGGGAGCAGCTTTATCTTTCGCACCCTTTCGGCATACTCGAAGTACTGGGGGTTGAGATCGGAGAAGGTGACCACATAAGGTGACCTCTCCCGCTCTTCGGGGTGAAGGTACTTGATCATGGAGACGGCCCCATCGCCCCCGACCCTGATCCGCTTCAGGACCTCCCCCGCCTCCTCTCCCCTCAGGTAGCAGTCTATGGCCACCGCCCCCCTCTTCCCTGACCCTATGGCCTGAGCGATGTTGTGGAGGGGGGAGGCGATGTCCCCTCCCGCAAAGACCCCTTCCAGAGAGGTGGCCCCTGTGGGGGAGACAGATATCGCATCACCCTGCCAGGATATGCCTCGCATGACCTCTTTCAGGGAAGGATCGGCCTCCTCTCCTATGGCCACGATCACCCCCTCCGTCTCCACCCGGTGCTTCTTCCTTTCATCAAAGGAGGGGGAAAACCTCCCCTCGGCATCGAAGACGGAGAGGCAGCGGACGAACTCGACGCCGCTCACCCTTCCCCTTCGGGTCAAAAACCTCCTGGGTCCCCATCCGTTCTCGATGAGGATGCCCTCCTCTTCGGCCTCCTCGACCTCCTCCCTGAAGGCGGGCATCTCATCCCTCGACTCCAGACAGACCATCCTCACCTCCTTGGCCCCAAGGCGGAGGGCCGAGCGAGCCGCGTCTATTGCCGCATTTCCTCCCCCGATAACGAGGACCCGCTCCCCGAGGGAGACCTCCTCCCCCATATTCACCCTTTTCAGGAACTCAAGGACAGAGAGGACCCCCTCGGAATCCTCCCCCGCCAAGCCCAGATCCTTGGCCTTGTGGACTCCCGGCGAAAGGAAGAGGGCATCGTATCTCTCCCTCAAATCTTCCAGGGTTATATCCTCACCCACCCTGCAGTTCGTCTCTATCTTAACCCCTACCCCCTCGATGGCCTTTATCTCCCTTTCCACCACATCCTTCGGGAGCCGATAGGAGGGAATTCCCACCCGCCG
>Ga0190363_1000480_pt1 | contig 23365 bp, 24 predicted proteins | sample 48721867_MG_FD_161272 | JGI IMG/M metagenome (GOLD analysis project Ga0190363, IMG submission 161272) | Hydrothermal vent microbial mat bacterial communities from Southern Trench, Guaymas Basin, Mexico - 4872-18-6-7_MG | ecosystem: Environmental > Aquatic > Marine > Hydrothermal vents >... | reverse complement strand
AGAGTTCTTCTCTTAGTGCATTTAATGAGCCTTCAACTACTACTCCCCATGCCCTGAGGGTCAGCATATATGTTCCTCGGGGAACCACCCGTGCATGGGTGGTCGACCCCCTCATCGGAGCATTCACCAACTATTACCTACCTGCATACAAGTTTATAAATTGAAAGTAAAAATACTATTACTCCACGAAGAGGACAAGTCATGAAGAATATATAAAAACATATACAATCATAATAGACTTTACTACGGCATTTAAGGTTGTAATATAATCTCTGATAATAGCAATTGTATTGTATGATAAAGTTTTGGTCAATAATGCTAATCTCTTCTTTAAGGTATTATTAGACTATTATCGGAGTAGTGTTAAGGCGATAGCATTTATATTTCCCTATAATCCTAAAGCTGTTTGTCGAGGAACGGATTAGATATGAGAAGGGTTTATGTTGTTGGTGTAGGTTTAACTAAGGTATCAAGACATTATGATAAGGGGTTAAAGGAGCTATTTGCTGAAGCAGCATGGAAGGCTATTGAAGATGCAGGAAATGTTATGCCTAAAGCATTAGTTGTAGGCAATGAGACCAGCAGTAGTTTACAAGATCAAGACAATCTTGGTGCTTATTTAGCTGATTATGGAGGTTTAGGAAGAATACCAGCATTTAAAGTAGAAGCAGCATGTGGTAGTGGTGGTACAGCATTCTATGTGGGGTTCTCACTAGTTGCTTCTGGGTTAGTAGATGTTGTTATGGTGGCTGGTGTCGAGAAGCTTACTGATGCACGTAGCTCTACTACGACAGCAGCTTTAGCTAAAGCTGCTGAAGCAGAATATGAGTCATTCTATGGTGCAAGCTTTACGAGTCTTAATGCACTACTCATGCATTACTATATGAAAAAATACAAGGTATCACATGAAGAACTAGCTGAATGGCCGGTTATGATGCATGAAAATGCTAGTCAAAACCCATATGCTCAGTTAAGATTTAAGATAACTAAAGAGCAAGTAATCACATCGAGAATAATAGCCTATCCATTGAGACTACTAGATGCGAGTCCAATAAGTGATGGTGCAGCAGCGGTAATAATAGCTTCAGAGGATGTCGCAAAGAAAATCACTGATACACCAGTTCTCGTTGCCGGTGTAGGAATGTCAACTGATAAGATATACATGGCAGGTAGAGAGCACTTAGACAGAATGGTAGCATTAATTAATGCAGCAAAACAAGCATACAGCATGGCTAAGATAGAGCCACGTGATCTAGATGTTCTCGAAATACATGACGCCTTTAGTATACTCGGAGTAATGAGCTTAGAGGATTTGGGACTAGCTGAAAAAGGCAAAGCTGTGGAACTGTTAAATGAGGGAAGATTTCATCCAGGAGATAAACCTACAGCTAATCCAAGCGGTGGTCTAAAGGCTCGTGGCCACCCAGTAGGTGCTACAGGAGTCTACCAAATAGCTGAAATAGCTATGCAGCTTAGAGGCGACTTCCCGGGGGTAAAAGTTTCTAATGCTGAGATAGGTCTTGCATCCAATATAGGAGGTGTCGGTACATCAATTACCGTTACAATTCTTAGGAGGTGATAAAGGCCATGATATATCCCGCACGCATTTGGCGTGAAAGACATGCACATTATAGACTTGTAGGTGTTAAGTGTAAGAAGTGTGGAGCGGTACACTATCCTCCTAGACCAGTATGTGATAAATGTGGTTCACGTGAGTTAGAGGAGATAGAGTTACCACGTAAGGGTAAGTTGATATCATATGCAATACTACATGATCCTCCAACAGGTTATCGAGATCAAGCTCCCCTTATTATTGGAATAATAGAATTGGAAAATGGTGTAAGAGTACTAGCATCGTTGACTGATGTGAATGAGAAAGAATTAAAGATAGGTATGGAGGTAGAAGCAGTATTAAGGAGAATAAACCGCAAAGAAGAATATGGTGTCATACCATACGCATTAAAGTTTAGGCCTATTATGATATAGCTTATATTTATGTTTCTTCTCTCTTAGCCCATTTTAATAGGTTTTCAGCATCCTCTACTGTAATTAAGGCTTGCATACGTAGTTCTTCTACACGTTCGCTTATTTTGTCTATTCTGTAACTAGTAACACTAATTAACGGTTTCTCGCCTTCCTCACTTATTACTTCATATATTGTGTTACCATAGATATAGAATTCGATGAAGCTGCCAGAAGGTGTTATAACCATGTAGGTTTTAGGCTTTAATGATGCTAAAGTTTCTCTAACAACGCATGCAGGACAGCCTTCAATAGTAATAACGTCATCAGGATTAATGGCTTTCACTACATCCTCATAAACATATTCAAGGTTTTGATCCTTACATACGTAATAGCACTCCGTTTCGGCTAGGTAATATACTTCCCTCTTACTTAGTTCTAGTCTATTACCCATATCTGCCGCCACAATATTGTGCATAACTATCATTTAAATATCCTAGATCTGCTACATATTAGTGCAGTACTTGACTTTAGAGGACAAGGATCTATGCATATACCTAGAGAGGTCTTACAGATAGCAGAAGATATTAAGACCATGAGGATTCGTGGTGCTGGTAAAATAGCACGTAGTGCTGCAAAAGCATTAATGATTGCTGCAGAGAAATATCGTGGCCCAGTAGCAGAGTTCAAAGAGTATATGGAGAAGGTTTCACGGATAATATTGAATACACGTCCAACAGCTGTTAGTCTTCCGAATGCTGTTATGTACGTAATGACCAGGTTACGTAAAGCAGAGGGAGATCTATCCGATCTTAAACAAGTGGTAATAAGTTCTGCTAAGGAATTCATAGATAAAAGCCTTGAAGCTGTTAAGAAAATAGCTGAGTATGGCGCTAAAATGATAAATGATGGTGACGTAATAATAACTCATTGCCATAGTACAGCAGCGGTCTCGATAATAATAGAAGCACATAAACAAGGTAAGAGGGTAAAAGTATACTCTGATGAAACGAGACCTAAGTTCCAGGGAAGAATAACAAGTACACAACTAGCCGAAGCAGGTGTAGACGTAACACTTGTACCCGATTCAGCTATGAGGCTTATGGTTAGGAAAGCCGATAAAGTTATAGTTGGAGCGGATGCTATTGCTAGCAATGGAGCATTAGTAAACAAGATTGGCACAAGTCAACTTGCCTTAGCAGCGCATGAAGCAGGTGTAGTATTTCTGGTTGCTGCCGAGACATACAAGTTCAGCCCTACGACATTCATCGGTGAGTTAGTAAAAATAGAGCTAAGAGAACCAACAGAGATAGTAAGTAAGGAATGGCTTGAAGCTAATCCAGGTATACGCATACTTAATCCATCATTTGATGTAACACCACCTGAATATATAAGTGCAATTATAACAGAGCTTGGAGTAATACCTCCTCATGCAGCAGTACTAATATTAACCGAGAGCTTTGGTTGGGCTTTACAAGAATATGCTATGAAAGGTATTGAGGAAAGCGAAGAATAACTGATAATATTATACTTTAAAAATAAGGTTAGCACAGTAGAACTATGGTGTGATGAAAAGGGTATAGCAGAACCGTTGGATTGGGATGTAGAGGCTGAGCTACGCTGACCACCCACTTATAAGTCGATAAGATTATTGGGAAAACTCTCAGTTAGGCCTGCGTTACCTCATCCCTTAATAGTCGGAAGGATTAGGCTTCATCATATACATGTTGGTTAGCGTTAGCTTAAACTCCTACTCTAAACTCCTACTCCCATGCTAATAAGGTGTGTAATAGAATGGTATATAAACTTCTAAGAATTATTAAGGACGTGTTGTCAGGGCGTAGAGTTCTCCTAGTATCTGATTATGCTTCAGCTAACATGGTTTTCCTTTATGAGGTAGCGTTATCCTATGTGAAAGAGAAGCAAGGAACAATAGGTATTGTTGAGGGATTACCTATACGTATAGACTTGCTTGAGGAAATGGCTGAGATTAAGGGTCTTGAAAAAGAGTTTTCACGTATAGTGGTGCTTAAGCCTGGGTTCAAGCCAACTATACCAGTACTAGTTTATGGTGCTGATCAGCTAGCTTATGATGATCTAGTAAAGCTTTCAGCCAAGACTATATTTGCTACATCATATAAGTCGGGTAAACTGCCTAAACTTTTGCGTGCACGAGTTGCTCGATTGGTTAAGGTAGACAACGAATACATTCTCCACTATGGGTATAGTAGAACACGTTTACGTATATCAGTAAGTGGTATAGAAGTCCTAGAAAGTATACCTAAAGGAATTATGGGTAAGGCAATAGAGGAGTTAATGAAGGCTCTTGCAGAATATGGTCCCATAACACATAAGGATGCAGTATATGTCTTGATGGGCTCGTTAGGTATTGATAAAAAGCAGGCTCAGCACCTATTGCGAGAACTCGTAATTAAAAGATATATTAGGATAGAAGGAGGCTATATTATAGTAGAAGATTATTCAATGTAAATAGCTGGTTTAAATGGCATCGCCAGTTTCTTCTTACCACCCATGTCTGGTGCGTTAGGATCATTACTACGATATACTATGACATCTTTTACACCGATAACTTGTGCTATATAGCTCTTAGATTCCGTTAATACGCTGAATTCATCTATTGTTTTCCCAAGTAAGTGTCTCCTTATGTGTGGTGGTATTTCTGCAGCAAGATCATAGAGTCTCTTAGCTGTTTTCGCGAAGCGTTTCTTATCCTTAACTTTAGCTAGTGCTGTTTTCATGAATTCTTTAAGTGGCTTATTTTCTTCTACAGCTCTAATAGCGTCTCGTAGTATTTCGTAGTCTTGTTCATCTGCTACATATAATACTATTCTGGTTGGTTTAGCCTTTGTGACCTTAAGTATCTCTCTTACATCGTCTATTACTCTATCAACGTACTCCTCTTCGGCTTCAACATCTATGTTTATGTACTTGTTGATAACCTTAGGCCATTCAGCAAGTGATACATAGCCTTCCTTACCAATAGTATGCCATAGCTCTTCAGCTAGATGCGGTATTACTGGTGCTACCAGTCTTATCCAAACATCTATTATGTATGATAGTATCCATGCAATAGTATTCCTTCGTACGGGGTCGTTTAATTCTTCCTTAATTCTTTCAACATATCTTCTAACGTCTTTGTCTATGATGTATATGGCGGTGTTTGCAGCATCCCTAAACCTTAAGTTCTCCATAGCCTCTGTTATTGATGATATATGTCTCTGCATTCTACTAAGTATCCATTTATCGGGTCTCCTTAATTCAATAGAGTTTTCATCTACTTTTACAGATGAAGCTACACTGTGAAGTTCAAGTATTGTATCTTTAAATTTTCTAAGCCTCTCTAGGACGCTTTCAACTAATTCATCAGTGAAGTCGGCATCCTGACCCACTTCTGAGGAAAGTATAACTGTTGCTCTAACGGTATCTGGTCCATATAGATAGTTCATTATCCTTAACGGTATAACGTTGCCAAGGCTTTTGCTCATCTTATGCCCTCTTATTAAGAGCCAGCCGTTAACAGCTATTTGCCTAGGCCATTTATCTTCTGGGAATATTGCTGTATGATTGTATATGAAGAATGTTAGATGGTTTGGAATAAGGTCTTTTGCACTATGCCTTGAGTCAAGTGGATACCAGTAATTGAATTCTTCTCTGAGATCTTCTAACACCTCTACTGGTATACCGGTTCTCCTTGAAACTTCTTTTACATCACCTTTACCTAGCATTACATAGTCCCAGAACTCGTAAGTTAACTGTTCTGCACGTAACTTATACTTTTTTATCTTATGTGATACCGTATAGTAGGCCATGTATATTGTAGAATCACTTAAACTCTCTATAACCCATCCAGGCGCCCATGGCAGTTCTGTTCCAAGGCCACGAGTACGTGCACATGCTCTACGTTGAACCCACTCAATGGTATATTTGAAATCACTTCGATACTCGGATGGAACTATTCTCATTTTTTCTAATGCCTTTCTAGCATATTCTTTCCATTCAGGGTTGCCGTAGTCTATGAACCATTGATCTTCTAGTATTTTGACTACTATTTCTGTTCCACAACGACAATATACTGGCTTGTTCATTATTTCATACATTGTGTCAGCATAACCTGATTCCTTAAGCCATTTGGCAACATTATCTCTTGCTTCACTTACTGGTCTACCTGCAATCCATGTTTTGACTGTACCAATTATATATCTACGTACATTATCCGGTAAATCTTTTGCAACGTATTTGATTATATCTTCCCTCATAACACCGTATTTGAATTCTGCACCATAGACTTCCTTGGTAGCTTCATCAAGTTTTTCATGTTCTTCTTGGCTTTTAATACCCATTTTCTCTACTACTTCAACTGCTGGAAGCTCTCCATAACCCTTAACCCTTATAAGAGGCCTTGGCTTTAATTCTTCTCTTCCAACATTATATCTTCTCAGCACATCATCTGTTAAGTTAAGAATAGCTGCGTAATCATATGGGGCGTGTGCTGGAACACTCATAACAATACCAGTACCAGTATCTGGATCCACGAATGTTGCTGGGAGAATTGCTACTTTTTCACCTGTAACTGGATTACGTAATCTTTTGCCAAGTAATTTCTCTCCAGGGATCTTCTCTACTACTTCTACATGTCTCTTTTGAAACTTTAACTTATATGCGGCACGACTGCTTGTAATCCATATATTACCATCTACCTTAATCTTAACGTAGTCAGCATTAGGGTTTACCCATATATTTGTTACACCAAATACTGTCTCTGGTCTTAGTGTTGCAGCTGGATATATGACCCCTTCATCGTCTTCGAAGAATATAAGTGTCCATTCACCTATTTCTGGTTCTACATCGTCCTTAGTGTCATGCATTCCTACAGGCATATTATGTTTAGGACACCATCCTACTGGATGAGTTCCTTTTATAAGATATCCTTTCTGCCTAAGTTTCTCGAACTGCCATCTAATAAAGGCCTTGAATTGTAGGTCAATTGTTGTAAACTCTCGACGCCAATCAATACTATATCCTGTCTCTATGAGTGAAATCTTCGAGATCATGTGGAAGTATTTTGCCATTGTTAATGGATCTGACAGTTTAGGGATAATATCATCTGGTATACCATAGACTCGCTTGAATAGATCTAGAAGCTTTTCATCACCTGCGGCTACAGCTTCAGCCATTGCAAGTACTGGTGTACCGGTATAATGGAATCCCATTGGAAATAAGACGTTGTATCCTTGCATACGCTTAAAGCGAGCATAGACGTCTGTGACGGTATATGTTCTTGCATGACCCATATGGGATGGACCGTTAGGGTACGGGAATGCTGCCGTTAGGAAGAACTTAGGTTTACCAGGTTTTGGATCTGCTTCAAATATTTTGTCTTCAGCCCACTTTTTCTGCCACTTGAGCGCTATGTCAATTAGATATTTAGCAAATTCGTTGTGTGGTTTAACATATATGTTCATACGTGGTTCAACAATACTTGGTCCCTCATCATTCATTGAAGATCACCGCATATTAAATATTTCCCCTACTGTACAAAGCTACGACTACTATGTACTAGTTCTTAAGCCTTAGCACATACATTAGGTACTTCATTAGGATAGAGGTTATTTATGCTAAACCATAACATGTTAAACTATGTCTTAAACCTCCATCTTTCAGCTTTCTCTTCCTTCTTTCTAAGTTTTTTCAATTCTTTATAATGTTTCTTACATAAATAAACTCTGCCATGTATTTGCTTAAGTTTATACCCTTGACTTTCCAGCACTTTAGCTTCAACATAGCTAACAGAGTATTCAGCATTATTACCACATCCTTCAACGCCACATTGTTCTCCTTTTGCAACCCTACCCATTATTACACCTCTACATACAATTTATCCTGGAACAATTTAAATTACGCTTATCTCGAGACATTATATTGTATTTTAGCTAAAGCATTGATGTATACAAAGGATTAGGCCTTAGTATTTTTACACCATATCAAAACTATATACTAGCTGGACTAAACCCTAAGTAACTCTCAAAGACGTTTAGGGGTGTATACATAGCTTGATACAAGAATACTTGTACAAACTTAAGCTAGAGGATATAAAGAAGCATGAAAGAAAAGAAAATGAATACTATGTAACAGACCTAGTTAGATGCCCATTGAAACGAGTATATGAGGAGAAGTACGCAGAACTCATACTAAGGCAAGCATTTGACCCTACTCTCATACTCGGAGATATCGTTCACATGGGCTTAGAGGCATTTATAAGCAAATTGTTTAGCGAAGGCTATATGAAAGGGAAAGTAAGCATAGAAATCGAGAACTCTAAGAGAGTTAAGGATTACACCATTAAAGGACGTATAGACGCACTACTAGATACGGATGAAGGCAGGATAGGAATAGAAATAAAGTATTCACGTAGAGATCTAAGTATACCACACAATCACCATGTGCTTCAGGTAAAGATATATAACTGGTTATTTGATCTTGATAAATCAATTCTAATATACATTACTCCTGAACGTATAGCAGAGTATGAAATAGTAGATAGAGTTAATGAGGAGGAATTAATTAGTCTAATAGAATATAAAGAAGCTCCACGTTGGAGCTGGGAATGCCAGTACTGTGCTTTTGCTATATTATGTCCTAAGAAGAAGTCTTAGCTTCTCTAAGTAGTCCGTACTTAGTCCCTTCGCTTTAAGTATCTTTAAATAGTCGTCGTCAAATATTATTTTATCTTGTTCTGCTGTAATTCTTTCATATATACTGTTAAAATTCTCGGTTATATACGAGTATACTGGTTTTACTTTCTCAATAAGCTCTTTTCTACGATAATGTATTAGTCCTATCCTACCATATATCGCTGATGTTTCTATTAGCAAGGCTATATGGTCTAGACTTAGGAATTCTAATAGATCTCTTAGATTCCTTAAGCGTTTACCATAAGTCCAGTAGATGATGCGTATAATATTGTACGCTATATTCTTATATGCTTTATTTAGTATTTTTTCTTTGTATTTTTCGTTACTGTTTATCAATGATATTGCTTTGTCTAGTTTTTCCTCATCTATTAAGCCTATGCCAGCTTTAATAGTTTCTTTGAATTTTAATACACTTTCTACACCATTGTATATTGCTATACTAGATAATGCAAAAGAGTCAGCTATAGTTTTAACAACCATATCTATTATCTTATCTATTGAAGCTTCTATTCTTATTACATTTAACCCTTCTTGAAGTAATCTTATAGTCTTATCTATATCTATAGGGCCTGCATAGACCAGATTATTATTAACAATTATCGCTGGAACACTTAGCGCGCGATATCTTAAAGCTACAGATGGATCAAATGCTATATCCACTAATTCAATTCCTTCTAGTAGCTTATGTTCATATAGCTTCTTCACAAGATTATAACTTGTATAACAAGTAGGATGTATTAACAGTGTTATCATCCCCTATTCACCTCGTGGAACCTAGGAGCTGTTCTCGTAAAATAATCTATATCCCATGACAATTCATCTATTCCTCTATTGAATAAGCCCATAGACACTTGATCTATTAGCGAGTAGGCGTAGTTAGCTATCTTTACTGGTTGTCTACATTCATGTCTACATAAGAGAACCTCTAAGCAATACTTAATTATATCTTCATCACATTTAGTTTTATGGCCTAATGCTATATTAATCCACGAGTATTCTATAGGTCCCTTGTCTATTGCTGTAATAAACCATAAAACTTCATACAATAGTTTACAGGATAAACGTGGATCATGCATCCTCTTGGCTGTAAGATACATTGTCCATAGGTATAGTAGATAATGCCTTATATCATCTTCATTGTATTCCTCATACGTTTTCAACTTTATGTCGTTACCATATATGAGTATCTTCTTCTCAAGAGATATCCTTGTGGTAGTAAGCTTGGAAGGCAAAGCAGTTACTATATTGGGTAGTAGATTGCCAGTTAGCTCTGGGTTAGGAAATACAATAGCTCTTACATACGGTGCTACGAGAAGCCAAGGATAACCTGGAGGCTTGATACTTGTAAACACTATAATATCTATGATACTGCTCTTTCCTTCACAATATTCTCTTCTAATAAGACTACCAGTAAAATATGCTGAAGTTATACTGTGCTTTAAACTCCTAGTCATAGCTTGTATGCCTTCAAGAATATTGAAGTACGTAGAATTAATAAGCTCCCCTACAAGCTATTCCTAACGACCTCTTAAGGGTATAGTTAAGGGGGGAACCATGGGCGGTAAACATGGTAAATACGCTTATGTTAGGAGAAGTGATGGATGGTATGTTAAAGTACGTGTGTTAAAGAGTAGATCTGAAGATGATCCTGGAAAGTACATACCACTAGGTTATAAAACACGCAACCCACCATTAACATACCCCATTCTACGTGAAGAAGAACTACCTGATGAAGTAAGAACTAAATTATACCAGGTCTAACTACATTAGGTCTCCGTAACCTACTGCAATTATATTCAACATATTCTTAGGGATCTTAATCCATTATTTAGTATACTATTATATACCCCTTCAGTCTTTACTATAACTTATGGTAGAACTAGCTGACTTGAGGTGATAATCATATGTTAAGGGCCAGGTTCCTGGAATGATTTTTGGTATGGTAAGGTTAGTTCTCGCCATATTGTTTGGATATCTTGCATTCTATGAAGGTATTATCTTAGGGGATAAGGTCTATGGTGTACTATTTGCTCTAATATCATTAGAGTATTTGGGAGAACTATTTATTAAAGATGGAGAATAATTAAGGTCAGTCTATCGACCCTTCAGCACAAACACATTAACTCTAAGCCTATGTCGGCTACATCATCCCATATACGATTTTCCTTATACACTTATTTACTTTTAATGCATTTTGGTGGTACATAGTCTGTAACATAAACAGTCTTACCTGCCCTATATACCCTATGTCCTTGTTTTCTAAGGCATTCTACATCTATTTCTAACACCACTGTTTCTCCTCCATGTCTCTTACCTACTTCATATGCGTCATAGGGTGTAGGTGATAAGTGAACCCACAATCTCTTCATAGGCTTTAAACCTTCTCTTAAAATATTTGGAATGTTATCTGCCCGTGTACCATGATATAGTATCTTCACCTCCTTATCTTCAACATAGTTTACCTTGACTTCTATACTATGCCCGTACCTAGCTCTTATCATATCATCCTTTACTTCAAATCTTCCCTTAGGGTCAAGTAATGCTATTGCTATAATATGTTCTCGGGTAACCCATTGATATTGTTCTCTATTCCTCCATTTTTCGCGAATACCCCTAACCAGTTCATCTATTTTAACCCAGCCCTCTCCATCAAGTTTAAGGTCGGCTTCCCAAGGGAAATGCCTTAGTAAACCACTCATGAGCTTACTGAGTATAACTCTACGTCTAGAATCTAAGAATAATAATGCTTCTCTACCACAATGTACTGGTTTCTCAGTAAACACTCCACATATACGACACTTGTATATAGGCCTCAACTTCTATTCGCCCTTTGAACTCTACATATTATTTAGAGGGGAATAAGTCTTAACTAACCCTTAGTACAGAGTAATCATTGGTAACCGATGAGGATCCGTCGGGAGCCCGCATCGGCGGATAAGGTGAAGAATCCCCTGGCTGCACCGAGGTAAACTAGTAAATGATGAACCTTCCCCTCGTAGCAGACTAAGTATGGTAGATGAAGAAGCCTTAACGGCCGCCGCTGACAGCATATAGCCCGTAACCCCATAGACTATTCAACTTCTAAATGTATGAGGTTAAGCCTATGGATCAAGAGAAATTATTAAGGTACTTTAATATTATCCTAGGAAACCCTTGTTGTTGTAGGTATTGTGATCCTAGAATAAATTCAATTAAACACCTTGGAGGAAAATACGAGGAATATCCTGGGGTACATAGTTTTGAATGGCATAGAAGTGATCTAGTGATAATAACATTAGATGATCCTGGCTGCTATGCTAATAGATACATTGAGGGGTTTGGAACAATTTTTACATGCTATGGAATAATAGGCGCTCCTAATGAAATAATAGTTGAGATGTACGATACGTCATACAATATCCTAGGTAAAGATAAATTACTCTTAAGAAGAACTATGTCTACACAATATTACTATACTAAAGGTAAGTACGAAGAGCTAAGGACTATAGCCAGACCTTATCCCAGAGAGATAACAAGATTAGAGGATACAACAAGACTTTTCCAAGCACAGTCAATTGCTTCACAAGTAATAGGACTCATACTAGCAGTTGAATACAAATCAAGGCTACTTATTCTAAGTAATTCAAGTCTGTATGCAGTCACTAATACATTATCAGACATCATAGATGATGCAAGGAAAGTTATATTAATTTTGCCGCTGAACTATGATCAAGCAATATATGTTCTTGAGGAATTTTTTAGAGATGAACATAATATTACATTCCATTATGTTAAGTGTGAGCAGAATTGCGTAGAGGAACTAATAAAGTCATACAAACATTTAGTTGAGATTATCCATGGAAAGTAAGGCTTTAAAACCAGACAGAAACCTATTACTCAAGGTAGCTCCTAAGGAGCGTGGGCCCGTAGCTCAGCCTGGTAGAGCGGCGGGCTCTTAACCCGTAGACCGTCTACCGGGCGAGCCTGGCTCCGACCAGGGGACGGGCGGAAGTCCCGGGTTCAAATCCCGGCGGGCCCGCCACATCATAACCAATAATATCTATCCTTTATACTAAGGTTGTGTTTTAAGAATTTGCGTAGTTTATCCCTATCTACGTAATCTATGTTCTGATGAGTAAAACTATCACAGACTTGAGATACGGAGGTCATTGTCTAAAATTAATATTAATACTACATATGAAGGCTTTAGCATAAACAAACCCCAAGATCTAGAAGAATATTTCTTAGATTAAAGATTAATAGTCCTCATAACCTAAACTTGATCTCAGGAGAGGGAGTACAAGGACATTGAAGGAAGACGAAATCAAGATTACCGAAGATGTAGTGATACCAGGACCTAGGCCAGTAGTATACATAAAGTCTGAAAAGATTCTCGTGTTTGCAGATGCTCACTTAGGTTTTGAGGAAGAAATGGCTAAGCATGGATTATTTTTGCCAAGGGTTCAGAAGAAGAAGCTACTGGATTTACTTAACAATATTTTTAATGAACTTTATGTTAAGGAGATAGTTGTTGCGGGCGATATAAAACACCAGTTTGGACAACTTGGTAGAATAGAGGCTCGAGAATTACGTGAAGTTTTCGATTATTTAATTAAACATGTTGAAAGAATGATAATAGTTCGAGGAAACCACGACAATTTTCTTCCTTTAATCACCAAAAGGTACGAGAACATAAGGTTAGTAGACGACTACTACATGGTAAAGGATATTATGATAATTCATGGACATAAAAAACTTGTATTACCAAAGGAAAAACAAGTTAGATTAATAATAATGGGGCACGAGCATCCAAGTTTAGGATTAAGGGATAAGCTAGGTTATCTTATAAAATATCCTTGCTTCTTAAGAGTACCTCTTAAAGAACCAGGTAATATTGAAGTCTTGATTTTACCTGCGACAGGTGTGTACCAGACTGGCACATCTATAACACTTGATCCAAACGCGTATTTATCACCAGTAGTAAGGGAGAAAGCAATATTAGAAGAAGCTAAGCCTATAGTATTTGACGGAGAACTAGGCCTTCTTGAATTTCCTGAACTACGAATACTGTTTAGTAGTTTAGATGAAATGATAACCTAGCTATGATTATAGCAGGGCTTTTTAAGGAGTCGGCTTAAAAACTCTTATAGCAGTGCAAGGAAAGAGGCTTGAAACCAATGTCTCAGTTACAACTGCCAGAGCGTGAACCATCAATAAAAATAGAAAACATTGTTGCCACCGTAACGCTTGATCAAACACTTGACTTATACGCTATTGAGAGAAGCATACCAACAGTAGAATACAATCCAGACCAGTTTCCAGGATTAATATTCAGGCTAGATTCACCTAAGGTTACAGCCTTAATATTTAAATCGGGTAAAATGGTTGTTACAGGTGCGAAAAGCACCCTCGAATTGATACGTGCGGTCAAGAAGATTATACGCACGTTAAGAAAGAAGGGTATCGTAATAACGGGTAAACCTAAAATACAGATACAAAACATAGTTGCATCTGCTAACTTATATGTGGAGGTTAATTTAGAGAAGGCTGCATTCTTACTAGAAGATAACATGTATGAGCCAGAACAATTTCCAGGACTCATATACCGTATGAATGATCCTCAAGTCGTCTTATTAATATTCAGTAGTGGTAAAATGGTCATAACAGGTGCTAAGAGCGAGGATGAGGTAAAGGAGGCAGTCTATAAGATCTACCAAAAGCTTAAGGAGTTGGGATGTATAAGAAGACATATAACACCCGAAGAAGAATTCATTGGTGGCGAAATAAGAGTCTAAATAACTCGATTCTCCTATTTTAAACCACACCCTATTTTATCTCCTTAATCCATGACCTTAAATAGCTATGATAACGTTTACGAAATTATTACTCTATTACCACCTTTTCTCTTAGCTTTAGTAAGAAGCTTATGCGCTAATGCTCTAGTAGGGGTACCGTAGTATGCATCACGTCTATTAAAACTAGGCTTTAATCCTACGAAACCCTTAACAGCAACAACAGTTATACTTGCTCCTAGCTCCTCAATTCTCTTCCTAATGTACTCTAAGTCTTCTCTAAGTTCTTCTGGCTCAACACCAGGTATTTCAAGTACAACTTCTTCTGTACCTCTCTTAGGATCAAGTCCATAAATTACTACGGCACGCCACTTAGAGACAAACCATTCAACTAGTTGGGTTAGTGTACCAGTAACTATGTTAGGCTTATACTGATCCCAACCCATCTTCTCAGTCATTTCCTCAAATCTATCAAGATCCATTACTACAACAGTACCTTCAATAAGACTCATATCCCTAGTAACCCCCTATAAGTATCTGGGATGAGGAAGTGGGCAGCCAACGACCATAAAGGGGATGAGATACCTAGTCTCACACCGACCACCTCTGTACTCATTTATAGCGTTGATTGTATTAGTAGTAGAATGCCATAAGATAACAACAACCCATAGATAAAACCTGCACCTCTTCTTGAAAACCAATGCATTCTCTTGATTATCTTTGAGAAAATTAACAGTAATACTAGTGAGGCTACACTTATATACAATGCTTGGCCTTTTCCTATAATCATTAATGTTATAGCGTACAGAAATATGCCTACGAGTACACCTAGCAATACTTCAAGAAACCATTGGTGTTGCACTGTGCTTATCCTCTCAGCCTTTTAGGTCTTGTTATAATATAGGTTTAGCTATGAATATATTATCCTTATTATCTATTATTCTAACGCGTATAGATGATCCAATAGGTATATTGTCTGCTGAGACAATAGTGATAACTCTATCACGTCTTGGGGGGATACCTAATTTCTCGCCTTTAAGCCAACCGTCTTCCACTATTCTTACTTTAATTGACTCTCCTTTACGATATGGAGGTCTAGGACTAGGTGCTGCATGGAAGTTAAATGCTTTTTTATCATGTATTAACCTTACGTTGTATTTTACCTCTAGTTCACGTAATCTTCTCCAAAACTCATCCCAACTCATAGGCTTTACCCCACGGGGTTTACGGCCGTACTTGTGTACAAGGTATTTCTGAATACCTAGGGCAGGCCACTGTCTTCCCGCACCTATTTTCTTAGCCCAAAGGATTATGTCTTCGATATCCTTATCATTAAGACCGGGTATCCATACTGGTGCTATATGGACATCTATCTTTGTCTCATTAAGTACATACTCCGTTATCTCAATGACTTCTTGAACATTAAACCACTCAGCACCTTGTAGAAGACGTGCTTTAACAAGATCTAGCGTATCTATACTAAGATTTATTCTATCAAGACCTGCTTCCTCAAGCTCTTTAACTAGGCTATGGGTTAATAGATAACCCCTTGTCTGTAGTGCAACAACCTTAACCCCCTTTATGTTCTTCAATTCTTGTACGAGTTCAACAATATGGGGGTAAGTTAATGGTTCACCAACACCATCGATTAAAGCCTCTATGTCGTCAACGTTCTTGAATTTTACAATAGCTCTTACCCATTCTATTAACCAGTCGAGCTTAACCATATACTCTGTAACTCTATGCTTAGAAAATGGCCCTGCATCAACACTACAATAAATACAATTTAAGTGACAAAGAGTGGTAGCTCTAACTTGAATAACATTAGTACCACGATCAATTATTCCAAACGCTATATGTCCCATTAAAGGCATTTCCTCATCAATCCATACTAGCTTCCTAGGTTTAATATTAGGTATGTTCATAGTCTTGTCTTACCTAGTCCTGGATGTTCTAAGTATTCTTTGCTAATAAGTAGTATAGGTAGTATTCATATTATGAGATAATTTATGCTTACCATTACTAATGGGTTAGCCTATGATAAACAATTCTATTCTTCTCGTTAAGGGACTCTAGTACATGTAGTAGATAACCACTACGGCTACAGTAATGTAGAAGATGATTGCTCCAAATGTGTCTTTTAAGTTAGTAGGTTAGATAGGAGTACTACTAGTACCTCTAGGTTTGCAGGTAATCTTATTCATCATTATTACTGGTTCTTTAACTTCATTACAACGAAAATGTCATTAAGGTTGCTTAGATGCTTGGTCATATCACTCGGATTACTGATTCCCTTTATGTATAAATATATTGTTCTTACGATTCCAGTTCTATCTATAAGCCTTTTTACCACTATAGGGATCCATCCAGGTATGGGGAAATCAATAGTTATTATCCGGGCACCAATTCTAAGCTCTTCTTCGAGTTTTCCTGCGAGTTCTTCGTTAATACTACGGTAAAGATACATGTACACGACAGTTGCAGGAGAGAGGTTGACGTCGAAGAAGTCTTCACAAATAACCTTAACCTTATCATGTACGCTATAGTACTTTGCCGTAACCTCTATTATACCACATAAACGTTCATCGACCTCCACGCCAACACTATAAGCACCATACTCTCGAGAAGCTATAATTAATACCCTACCATCTCCAGCCCCTAGATCATAAAGTATATCACCTTGTCCTACTCTTGCAGTATTTAACGCTTCAACAATAACCTCTCGTGTGGATGGGATCCAAGGTGCTACTTTCCCTCCCATCAACACATCGACCTTGTACTACCAAAGCTCATACCAACATTATAAGATTATAAGTCTAAGTACGTCATACGTCATAGGTTTATACGATATGTTTTATATACTATATCGTGATTATTACTTGTTTTATAGCTCTTTATAGCATAGAATATTTACATGTACACTAGTCTAGCAATGCGTGTATCTTCTTAGAATAAAACTTAAATAGAGTCCCCCAAGTCCTATTATCTGAGGAGCAAGTGTAATTATGGTGGGTGCATAATTTATGAATACTCTTAAATTATTAAGCCTAGTATTATTAACATTAATAATACTACCTGCATTCATAGCACCAGTACAAGCACAAGTAGTAAAAGGTCCACCACTAGACAAGATAATCTATACTGTAAGAACAACACAGGAAAGAGGAGTACTAGATGTATCTGAAGGAAAACTAGATGTATTCATGTACGCAGTATCACCTAAGGTGCTACAACAAGTACCATACAATAAGGAGAACGTAAAGCTAATACCAACAAGAACTGGCTATTATAACTTACTATTCAACCCATATAGCGATGACGACGAAGCAGGAAAATGGGGGGTAGCAACAGATGTAGATGATGGAACCAAACACTTCAACCCATTTGCATTAAGAAAAGTAAGATTCGCATTCCAATTCATAAACAGAAAGTACATAATAGAGAATATACTAGCAGGTGGAGGAGTACCAAAATACGGACCAATAGGCCCATCACATGGAGCATACGATAAACTAAAGTCCGTTTACGAGGAACTAGGTCTAACACCCGAAGGCGATGAAAACAAACTACTAAAAATGATCGATGAAGCACTAACAGAGGCAGCACAGCACTTAGAGGAACTTGGCTATAAGTTATACAAGAAAGAAGATTCCAGCGCACCAGCTGGATACTGGTGGTACTTCCAAGCACCTGGCCAAGATGAAGAACCTGTAACAGTAGTATTCATAATAAGGCCGGAAGACGAGAGAAAGGATATTGGAAACTATGTAGCCGACTTAATAGAGAAAGCAGGAATAAAGGTTGAGAGAAAATATATCGCAAGAGCTGCATCAAAGGTATATGGAACAGATCCGGCAACACTATGGTGGCATATCTACACAGCTGGATGGGTAACAACAGCTGAGGTACTATGGCCAGAAACATATCTAGCATTCTTTGGGGCAGCATGGTATGGATGGTTACCATCATGGGTGGGATGGGAATACAATAAAGAGCACGCGAAAGCAAGGGGAGACGAGATACAACCCGTAATAGAAGACGAATCATATAAGCTAGTCATGGGTGAGTATACTGGCGATTTATTCTGGGAGAAATGTAGAGAAGTACTAAAGCTAATAGTAGAGCAAAGTATTAGAGTATTCCTAGTTGAAACAGAAGAGTACTTTGTAGTAAATAAGCGTGTACACGACATAGCGGCTGGTAGAGCAACCGGGCTAAGCACCCTATGGGCGTTCAGAACAGCTTGGACCGAAGATGGTACACTGGTCGTAGCACAATTCTCATCTCAGGGAGCATTATTCATGAGTGCTTGGAATCCTGTAGGAGGCTTAACAGACATATATACAGAATACATTGCAAGATACGTATATGATGTAGGTGACTGGTATCACCCAGCAACAGGAGAAATGGTACCAGTAAGAGCAACATGGAAGATATTAGAAAAAGGAGACATAACCGTACCTGGTACAGCCCTTATATACAACCATACGGCGCACAAGTGGCAGTCATTGGATGAGGCCGGCATACCATCAGAAGAAAGGAAAGCTGTAGTAAAGGTACAAATACACTACTTATTCAGCAATTTCCATCACGGCAGACCTATGAGCCTATTTGACATATTAGCAGACCTTGCATGGTGGTGGGACTGGGCATACAAAGATGGTGAAGATGATAAATGGTATCATGATCAGATAGCAGAAACTGGTCAGCCATATTTTGAGGACGAGTTCTTCGCTTTAGAGATAGTGAATGAAACCGACATAATAGTGTACGGTAAATATGCTCACCCATTAGCAGACGATGTAACGGGTTCCGAGTACAACTGGTGGACAGCCTACCCAATAGAAATAATGATGACCATGGAATATGCTGTATTGTATGGTGGACCATTATCGGGTAAGAGCTATGGATGGTATGAAGGTGAGGCTGATAGATGGGTTGACCTACTTGATCCAGATCACCTTAAGGATCTAAAAGCAATATTAGAGAACTATATCAAGACAGAAGAATACATACCACCTTACCTGAAAGCAACATACGAACTAGCCAAGAAGTATCCAATAATAGGTAGCCTAGATCTAAAAGATGCAGCAGAGAAGGCATTGGCCTTCCTAAATAAGTATGGCCACTTATTCATCAGCAACGGCCCATTCTACATTGCTAGATACGAACCAACAGAATTATACATAGAGTTAAAGGCATTTAGAGATCCATCATACCCATTCACACCAGAATACTGGTCAACAAAGCTCATAATAAGCAAACTCTATGTAGAAGACGTGAGATATCCACGTCAAGTACTAGCAGGACATGATATAGACTTAACAATACGCTTAGGCGAAGAAGTAACATTCCCTGAGACTGAAGCAGGAAGAAAACCAGCCGCTTTCGCATATGTTGAGGTATCCTTGTTAACACCTGAAGGCAAAGAGGTAGGTACATGGCCAGCTGAAAAGGTTGAACCAGGAGTATGGGAAGCTGTAATACCAGGTGAAGCAACTAAAGGCTTGCCTACAGGCACTTATACTATAGTCGTAAAAGTAGGTAGGGTAGCAGGTACTGTCGAAATAACTGATAGTAGGAGTGTATTAATAGTAGGAGTAACGATTCCAACAACACCAACAACCACACCTACTACACCAGTAACAACGCCAACTACACCAGTAACCACACCTACAACGCCAGTAACCACACCAACGGTTACAGTACCGACAGTCACAGCACCCACGGCTACAGTACCATCACCCACAGCAACTGTAACAACAGTAACTGCTGCAGCACCCGGTATTGGTCCAGAGGTCATCATAGGAATAGCCGTGGTGATAATAATAGTAGGTATTGCGGCAGCATTCCTCATGAGGAAGAAATAATCATTATCACCTAAAATTTATTTAACTACATAAATAATTTTTTAGTTCAAAATTTAATTATTTTAACAAGCCAATAAAATATGTATAATAATCTTCTTATCTAGGTTTCTCTATTTTTTAAGCTTATCTTTAAATTTATAAATGCAAGCCCAGTATACTACTCGGGTGTAATGAATGGGCTATGGACGCTACTTGGCTATGAGGGCATTGAACTCTGTAATCGTGCTTATTGTAGCCTTATTCATTGCATCTATAGCATTTAACTCGTTGGCCGAAGTAAATGTCAAGGAAATGGTAAGTGCACGTTTACAAGCATCAAAGCAGCAACTTGCACAACAACACAGACAGCTCTCTGATGTTGTTGCTGCTTTGATGCAGGAATTCAAGGAGATCAATGTTAAGGTAACATATAAAGATAAAACAATAGACTGCTACGAATTTGCTAAAAAGTTATCAGAGGGCACGCTAGAAATAAATGATACTAGAATCATTGAAGCAATTGCAGATAGATGTTATACTGAATACTTCAAATATAGAGAGTATAGTAGATGGGGGTTAAATCTACCAATATACATTAGAGTATTCTATTATGTTTACAAGACCCTTACATTAGACTTCGGTGAAGCCAAGCTAAAGTACCCACAGTTTGGTACAAGCGATGTTAAAACCATGGTGTTAACAGCTATGGCTAGAACAGCTTTACTCTTCACTACAGCGTATATGATAAATGTGGCATTGTCAATATTCATAGGATTACAAATGGCTAGAAGAGTTGGTAGCGTACTTGATAGAGGTGTATCAGTAGTAGCAATGATTTCGGCAAGTTTACCTATGTTCTGGGTTGGCATGTTAATGATCTACTTGTTTGCATACGTATTTAAGTTATTCCCAAGCGTAGCATATGAGAAAATACCGGATGAGATCGCAGGCAACGTCTTTGAGCAGTTGAAGTGGTGGTTATGGCATTTAGCAGTGCCAATAATGACTATAGTACTAGTAGGATTTGGTGGAGGAGCGTATTCTACACGTAACTTAGTCATAAGCATAATGCAAGAAGACTTCGTTACAACAGCTAGAGCTAAGGGTGTACCAGAGAGAAAGGTCGTATACGGCCATGTACTGAGAGCAGCAAGTCCACCTATAGTAACTTCCATATCATTAGGATTCATAGGTACATTCTTTGGAGCAATAATAAGTGAAGTAGTATTTCAATGGCCCGGTATGGGCAGGCTCTACTATACTGCTCTAGAACAAGCAGATATACCAGTATTAATGGCTAATACATTCATGTTTGTCTTCCTATTCGTTATAGTACGTTTCATCTTAGAAATTATATATGGATTCCTTGACCCACGCATAAGAGCTTCACGGTGAGATCTTGGTTGAATGGCCTGAAATTAAGAAAAAAGCCCTAGAATTCTGGAGTGAGTATAAGAGATTCAAGATAGGGCTGGTAGGGTTAGGTCTACTAGTAGTATTGGTAATCATAGCTATACTACCATCATTCATTTTTGATCCAGAGACCTATACTGATTGGAATGATTATCCAGAATGGGATCTTAATCCTAAGTTAGCACCTCCAGAATGGATTAATTACTTCTCAACAGAAAAATACACTCCACCAACACGTATCGATCCCTATGAGATAAAAGAGTTATGGGAGGACTATGCAGAAGCATTCATTAAAACAAATAACATAACAGATCCGCAAATGATTGACACTATTAAGAAGGAGTTTCAAAAGAGCTTTAAAGATAGAGGATACATATATTACTTTAGGTATGAATACAAATGGGATATACCGAGTACTGACTTAATAATAATACTTGAAAATGTTACCACAGACATAAGATTAACACTAAGTATCATTAGACCTGAAGAAGTAATCGATGGTATAAAAACATCCATAGTCCTTGATGAAGCTTTGACCCTAAACATACCTAAAACTACAGAAAGAATAGTAATACACCTAAGATATAACGAAGAATTATTGGACACCATAGAGAAAGAAATTTTAGCTAAATATGAAGATCCGCAAATCTACCATGATGCTTTAGAAAAGAACATCTTAACGGCAAAGATTACCAACCCCATTAAATTACTATTCTATAAAGTAGGTCCAGGTATGCTCTATGGTAGAACAGGACCCTTGCATGGATTGTATAAGTATATTATTAGTATTGAAGCTGCTAATGCTACATTAAAGGAGCCACCTAAATTGTACTTAAGGGTTCCGGGCAGTTGCTATGGTCTACTTGGTACAGATATTAGAGGTAGGGATATTCTTGTAGGTATTATGTGGGGTACTAGGACAGCATTACTTATAGGTATAGTCTATTCGGTAACTGTTGTCGCTATAGGGCTAATATATGGTGTTGTAAGTGCTTATATGGGTGGGATTGTTGATGAAATAATGCAGCGTATTAACGAAGTATTGTATGCTATACCGTTATTGCCATTCTTAATCCTCTTCTCATATACTTTAAGAGAAGTTTATGGTACGATAAGTGTATGGCATATCATAGGAATACTAATAATATTTGCATGGACTGGATTGGCTATAGTTGTACGTAGTATGGCCTTACAGATTAAGGAACAACCATTCGTTGAAGCAGCAAGGGCTGTTGGTGCTAGTGGTACTAGGATAGTGTTTAAGCATATACTGCCACAATTGATGCCCTATGCATTTGCTAGTATGGCTCTAGCTGTACCAGGAGCTATATTGATAGAGGCTAGTCTAAGTTTCCTTGGCTTAGGTGATCCCAATATACCTACATGGGGTAAGATGATCTATGAGGCACAGAATTCGTTGTCCTCTTGGTGGTGGGTGTTGTCACCAGGGCTAATGATAGCAATTACAGGTATGACCTTTGTGTTTATAGGAAATGCATTAGATACAATACTTAACCCTAAGCTAAGAAGGCTCTAGTACAACTATATTTTTAAATATATGTTTCTTGAACTCTAGTGAGGCTCACTTGGTGTACCACTGTGCCCGGTTACGTATTGGAAGTAGAACACTTGAAAACGTACTACTACACGTATAAGG